>Ga0190304_1000018_pt1 | contig 68881 bp, 64 predicted proteins | sample 48700712_MG_FD_161670 | JGI IMG/M metagenome (GOLD analysis project Ga0190304, IMG submission 161670) | Hydrothermal vent sediment bacterial communities from Southern Trench, Guaymas Basin, Mexico - 4870-07-1--2_MG | ecosystem: Environmental > Aquatic > Marine > Hydrothermal vents > Sediment ...
AAGGGATCAGGAACCTTGCCCAGTTTTTCGTATAATTTCTTTCCAATTTCAAACCAATGGCTTTCAGGGACCTTCTTCTTTTCCTCTATAGCAATCTTTTCCTTTGGTTCTCTTGTCCTCTCAAAAGATTTTCTCATCTTAATAGAACCTTTTTCTTTAAAAAACCTTTTTTAGCAATCCTCCAGTTTTAATTAATTCTAACACCTGCTAAAAGAAATCTCAATAAATCCAATTAGGGCTTTAGGTTCTAACCAATTGGCTTTTTCTTAACCTCCTTGAGAGAAATGTTTGTTGTTTTGGAGAAACCTATTGTGGTAAAATGCTTTTAATAAGACCTGATTTAATCAAAAGAAAAATGTCTGAAAACCCATACTAGTTGCTATTAATAAAGGTTATGCCAAAGCATATAGAAAAATTTAGGTTGGGAATTGAAAAAAGAGAAAAGGACCAGATTGATTATAGCCAAAAGGGACTGGTTGATTTGGAGATAAAAGAGCCGGTGGTGGTAAAAGGGGATGCATTTCCGAAGGCAAGAAGAATTAAAGCAAAAGAGGTTGAAGTTAGGGCGGGAAAAGATGCATTTCAGAATGCTAAAAACTGCCAGGTGGGAATGGTTAAAGCAGAAAGGGATGCGTTTTGGGAGGCTGAAAACTGTCAGGCAGAGAGCGTTGAAGTTGGAAGCGATGCATTCTTCCGAGCCAAAAACTGTCAGGTAAAAAAAGTTGAAGCGGAATGGAGTGCATTTCTCTACGCGGAAAACTGTCAGGCAGAGAGCGTTGAACTAAAAAGGATTCAGGCAGGAGCGAATGCATTTGGGTGGGCCAAAAAATGTTTAATAAGCGAAAAAGTAAAAGCAGAAGGAGTAGGTAAAAACTCCCGGGGACTAGTGGTTTTGGGAAAAGCGGAAGGCAAGGTTTTCCCCTCAGTGATTTTAATGAAGGGAAGATTGGAAAGAGAAAGACCGGAAGAAATAAGAAGGTTTTTTGAGGAAGAATTAAAGAAGTCCCAAAGGGGAGAAGAAAGTATTTATGACTATCTTTCTTTTTTCAATTGGGAGGGAAAAAGCCTAAAGGAAGGAAAAGAAAAACTTAAGAGAAGATATGAGAGGGTAAAAGAAAAAAGGTACTTATTGGAAGAATTGAAAGATTATAACTTCTATTTTTTGATAGAAGATAATTTCCAAAGAGAGGAAATTTTTTTTGGATTTGAAAAATTAAGAAAAGTAGAAAGGCAAACTCTTTTAGCGCTTAATAACTATTTTCCCCAACTTGAAAAAATTAAAAATTATCTTCCGGTTCTTTCTCTTAAGGATTGGGTAAAACTCGGAAAATATGCTGAATTCTTAGACTTTGATGAAAGAAAACTAAAAGAAATTGAGAAAAAGTTTGAAGGGATTGACTTGAAAGAAATACTGAAAAACCCTGAAAACAAAAAGTTTAAGAGGCTGAAAACAGCAAAAATGATAAAAAAACTGAAGGCCAAGGAAGAAGAAATCAAAAAGGAATTAATTGAAAAAGAATTCAAAAAAGAAATCAAAGATAAAAAAACTCATCTAATCAGAGAAGAAATTTTAAATTCTCCCAAGGAAAATCTTAAGGCCTATCTATCAGAAAGGAAATTAGAAAAAGGGATTGACGAAACCAACCCAGACATTATCTTTGCTGTCAGGCTCCACAAGGCTTTAGAAGGAAAAGGAGAGGAAAAAAACAAAAAAATTCTGGAACAACTTATCAAAGGAAAAAAACCTCTTGATTGGAAAGAAAACCAAGATTGGCTTTCTAAAATGGAAAAAAAGTTTGATACCAAAAAATGGCTCAATCATTATTCCCAAGAGTATTCTGTTTCAATAAGTGAAAAATACAAAACTTCTTTAAAAAAGTATGAAAAAGCACAAAAAGAAGAAATAATTAAACATCTAAAAGAAGCAGGAATTGAAATTCCTCCTTCAACAGAGGTTTCGGAAATAGAAAGAATTTTTTTAGAAAATAAACAAAAAATTCCCAAAAGAATCCAAAGAGATATTAGTACCCATTTTCAGGCAATTAATTCTTTGAGGGGAATAGAAAGAAGCAAACTTCCTTCAAAAATTATCCTTGAAACTGAAGAAAATCCCTTAAAAACTCTTCAAATGGGTGAAAGGGTGATTGGTTCTTGTTTGAAAATAAAAGGGGGACACGAAGAAAGTGCTGTCTGTAATGCGGCTGATATCAACAAAAAGGTAATCTGGGCAAAAGATGAAAAAGGAAATATTTTAGGGAGGGTTTTAATTGGAATAACCGAGGAGGGAAAATTAGCCGGATTTAGTATTTATACCAATGATCCAAGAGTAGATCTTGAAACTTACTTCAAAAGATTCCTTTCTTCTTTTGCCAAAGAACTAAAAAGCGAATTAACCTCAAAAGGGGAAATCAAGCAATTAGTTGGCGAAAACTGGTACAATGATGGAATAAAAAAGTGGAGAGAATAAACTATTGAATATGTTTCTTATCGTTGGTCTGGGAAATCCAGAAAAAAAATTTGAGAAGACAAGACATAATCTGGGTTCAAGAATCGTTGAGAAATTTGCCGAAGAAAACAACTTCCCGACATTTAGGTTATCAAAAAAACTCCTTTCTCAAATAAGCAAAGGCAAAATCTGCGGCAAACAGGTAATTTTAGCAAAGCCGGAAACGTATATGAACGAATCAGGAAAGGCAGTTAAAAGACTGCTTTCCGGTCTAGGGCTGAATGAAAAAAACCTTTACCTTGTTCACGATGACATTGATTTAGCCTTGGGACACCTGAAGGTGGTAAAAAACAGGGGAACTGCGGGACACAAGGGAGTAGAATCCGTAGTAAAAGAATTAAAGACCAAAAATTTTGTCAGATTTAGAATTGGCATCCAGCCAAAGGAAGGAAAGCCAAAAAATCTCAACAACCTTGTCCTTAATAATTTCAGCACCGAGGAAGAAAAAATAATAAAAGAAGTGATAAAGAAAACAATTAAGGTATTGAAAATTGCTCTAAATCAGGGAATAGAAAGGGCAATGGCTGTGGCCAATGCCCGCTTGCCAACCAAGACACTTGACAGCCCAAAATAGAAATGTAATTAGATATTTTTCAGTAGTTTCAAAAACTCCTTTTCGCTGATAATTTTTACTCCCAGACGCTTTGCCTTCTCATACTTTGAGCCCGGATTTTCGCCTACAACCACAAAATCTGTCTTTTTTGAAACCGACTCGGAAACCCTTCCTCCTGCCTCTCTTATTTTCTCCTTTGCCTGATTTCGGCTCATTGTCTTAAGCCCCCCTGTCAGAACAAATATCTTCCCTTTCAGGGATTGCCCCTTCTTCTTTTCCTTGCCAGGAGAAATACCTTTTTCTTGCTTTATTTTCACCCCCACCTTTTTTAGTTTCTCAATAAGTTTCAAGTTCCTCTTTTCTTTAAAGAAGTCCTTTATTGACCCTGCTGCCACAGGTCCTATATCCGGAACCTTCTGAAGTTCCTCTAATGAGGCCTCTTTTAATTTCTCCAATGAGCCAAAGTGCTCTGACAAGTCAATAGCGGTCTGCTCCCCCACATTTCTAATTCCCAATGCCCAAATAAACCGAGGGAGAGAGATTTCTTTTTTTGACTGAATTGCCGAAATAAGATTCTGGGCTGACTTTTCAGCAAATCTTTCCAGATGTGAAACATCCTCTTCCTTTAATAAGAACAAATCAGCCGGGTCAAAAATCAATCCCTCGTCCAAAAATCGGTCTATAATCTTTGGTCCTATGCCCAGTATGTCAAAAGCGGAAACAAAGTGGTAGAAATACTCCCTTTTTCTGGCAGGACAATCTAAATTGGGACAACGCCAAATCGCCTCACCCTCTGGTCTGACAAGTTTTGCGCCGCAAACAGGACATCTTTGAGGAAAACGAATTTTCTTTTCTTTTCCAGTTCTTAGTTCGGGCAATACCCTTACCACCTCAGGAATAACATCGCCCGCCCTGCCTACAATAACGGTATCGCCAATTTTTACCCCCAATCTTTTTATCTCGTCTTCGTTATGCAAGGTAGCGCGGGTAATTTTTACACCCGAGACCTCTACCGGCTCCAGAATAGCCACTGGGGTTATTGCCCCGGTCCTCCCTACCTGAAATTTCACATCCTTTAAGATGGTTGTTGCCTGCTTGGGAGAAAATTTCAAGGCCCTCATTCCTCGGGGCGACTTACCAGCCACACCCAACTGTTCAAGAAGATAGTTGTCATTTACCATTACCACCACTCCGTCTATCTCAAAGGGATACTGGTCTCTCTCTTTCTCAATCTTCTTCCAAAAATCAATCACCTCATCAAGATTCCTGCAGATTTTTGATTTGTTTGTTCTAAATCCCAGGGCTGGCAAAATTTCGTGCTCTTGGGAATGCTTCTTTTGGCCCAGGTCGGTGACGATGTCATAGGCAAGGAACTTCAGGGGCCGAGAGGCAGCAAGCCGGGGATCCAATTGCCTAATAGAACCAGCAGCCAAATTCCGGGGATTGGAATATGTTCTTTTCCCTTCTTTCTTCAACTTTTCATTCAAACGCTGAAAGTCCTTTATATCCATATAAACCTCGCCCCGAATCTCTATTTCTGATTCCTTAATTAACCGCTTTGTCCTCTCTTCAATTTCTTTTGAGGGAAGTCTTCTGTGAAGTTCCAGTCTAAGAGGAATGGACTCAATCGTTTTTAGGTTCTGGGTGACATCCTCCCCTACTGTTCCTGTCCCCCGGGTTGAGCCGACCTTAAGATTTCCTTTTTCATAAATAAGAGAAATGCCGAATCCGTCTATCTTTAGTTCGGCAAAATACTCAAAAGGATAATACTCAGGCTTCAGTCTTCGGAGATAATTCTCCCAGTCCCGTAATTCTTCTTGGTCAAAGATATCCTCAATTGAAAGCATTGGCACCTTGTGCCTGACCTTTCTAAAACCCTTCAGGGGCTTTCCAGCCACTCTTTGGGTGGGAGAATCAGGGGTAATAAATTCAGGATATTTCTGCTCCAGTTTATAGAGTTCGTGCTTGAGGGAATCCAGAGCAGAAGAAGAAATCTCCTGGCGGTCTAATACATGGTAGAGATAACGATGATGAGAAATTAACTTCTTTAGTTTCTCAATCCGCTGTTTAACTTGACCTTTAGACATCTTCTCTGGCATAGTGTTAAGGAATATACTATATTAATTCTAAAACAACCTCCCCTGTTTGACAAGAGAAACCCTTAAATTGTATAAAAAGCAATGACAAGCGGGATAAAAAAAATTTCAATAAATGATAAAAATTATCCTCTCTTATTGAAAAAAATAAAAGATGCGCCGAGGGTAATTTTTTATCGGGGCAAAATCCTGCCAAAGGAAAATTGTCTTGCAGTAGTAGGAACACGGCTATGCTCTGTCTACGGAAAAAATGCCGCCTTTGAGATTGCCGGGGCTCTCTCACGGGCAGGGCTGACGATTGTCTCCGGATTAGCCCCAGGCATTGATACTGCCAGCCACAAGGCAACAATTGAGCAAAAAGGAAGAACCATTGCTGTTTTGGGCACAGGGCTGGATGAAAGAAGTATTTATCCAAGAGACAATATCAAACTGGCTGAAAAGATAATTGAAACAGGAGGCTGCCTTCTGTCCGAATATCCTCCGGGCACCCGGGGAAATAAATTTACATTTCCCCAAAGGAACAGAATTATCTCCGGATTGTCATTGGGAACACTGGTAATAGAGGCAAAGCAAAAATCAGGAGCCCTTATCACTGCCAATTACGCAAAGGAACAGAAAAGGCCAGTATTTGCCCTGCCAGGCCCCATTCATTCTCCCAACTCCAGGGGATGCCATTATCTTATAAAAAATGGAGCAAAACTGATTGAAAATGCCCAGGATATCCTGGAAGAACTAAATATAAACCTAAAGATCCCTGAGGAAAAGGAACAAACAAAAGGAAAGAGCAGAGAGGAATGCCTAATCTTGGAAAAACTAAAAACAGGACCATTGGACATTAATGAAATCATCAAAAAGACAGGTCTTCCTGCTTCGGTTGTTGCCGCCAATCTTTCTGCCCTGGAAGTAGAAGGAAGAATAAGAAATCTGGAGGGAAACACCTTTGCCCTTGCCTGCTAGTGTCAAAAAGTGGGCTCAGAGTCAATCAGATGGCTCTTGTTGGCAAGACAAACATAATCTATGAAACTAATAATAGTGGAAAGTCCTACAAAGGCAAGAACTATCAGTAGGTTTTTAGAACCGGGATACAGGGTTGTTTCTTCTTTGGGTCATGTCCGCGACCTTCCCAAAGCCGAATTTGGAGTGGACATTGAACATAATTTCCAGCCAAAATATGTCATTCCTGCCAAAGCAAGAAAGAATGTAAATACATTAAGAAAAGAGGTAAAAAAAACAAGTCTTGTTATACTTGCCACTGACCCCGACCGAGAAGGAGAAGCCATTGCCTACCACCTTGTTCAGGTTTTAAATCTAAACAAGGACAAAAAATATCAGCGGATAGTATTTCATGAAATAACCAAGCCGGCTATTGAAAAAGCCCTTAAGAGTCCTGGAGGCATTGATATGAATTTGGTCAACGCCCAGCAGGCGCGAAGGATTTTGGACCGAATTGTTGGATATAAATTAAGTCCGTTTTTATGGAAAAAGGTGAGCCGGGGGCTGTCAGCCGGGAGGGTCCAATCAGTAGCGGTAAGGTTGGTTGTTGACCGAGAAAGAGAAATCCAAAACTTCGTCCCTCAAGAATATTGGACCATTGAGGCTCTTTTGGAAAAAACAAAACATCCCCAGCAGACCTTACCAGACTCATGCCTCAATAGATTCAAGGCAATTTTAGTCAAGAAAAACGGAAAGGCAATCCCAAAATTAGGGATTAAATCAAAAGAAGAGGCGGAAAAAGATGTTAAAAATTTAGAAAAAGTTGAATACCAGGTTGAAAAAATTGAAAAGAAAGAGATCAAAAAGAATCCGCCTCCGCCGTTTATCACCTCAACCCTTCAGCAAACTGCCTGGCAAAAATTCCACTGGCCGGCAAGAATGACAATGCAGCTTGCTCAACAACTTTATGAAAATGGAAAAATTACCTATCACCGCTCTGATTCCTTGAACATCTCAGACCTAGCCCTGAAAAAGGCAAGGGAGTTTATTATTAAAAACCACGGAGAGAGTTATTATCAACTCAGAAAATACAAAACCAAGTCAAAAACAGCCCAAGAAGCCCATGAGGCCATCAGACCTACATACCCAGACAACAAACCTGAAATGTTGTCTTCCAAATTAGATAAAAATCAACTAAAACTTTACGATTTAATCTGGCGCCGATTTATCGCCTGCCAAATGAAACCAAGTATTTTTGACGCCACCACAATTGACATCAAGGCAGGTAATTATACCCTTAGAGCAACCGGGCAGATATTAAGGTTTGAGGGGTTCTTGAGGGTCTATCCCTTAAAATATGAAGAAAACCAACTGCCGCCTTTGGAGGTCAACGAACCTCTAAGGTTAATAAAATTAATTCCCTCCCAGCACTTTACCCAGCCGCCCCCCCGCTACACCGAAGCCACCCTAATAAAAGAGTTGGAGAAAAACGGCATTGGCAGACCATCAACCTACGCTCCAATAATTTCAATAATCCAGGAGAGAAACTATATTGAGAAAAACGATAAAAAAAGATTTCAGCCCACCGAGATTGGAAAAACGGTCAATGATATTTTGGTAAAGCATTTTCCAGAAATCGTGGACATCGGCTTTACGGCAAAAATGGAGGAAGAATTAGATGAAATCGCCCAGGGAAAAAGAGAATGGACTGATATGGTCAGAGGCTTTTATCAGCCATTTGAAAAAAACCTGAAGAGAAAATATGAGTTGGTAAAAAAGAATGTTGAAAAAACGGAAAAAATCTGCCCAAAATGCGGCTCGGTTCTTCTTCTGCGGATGGGAAGATATGGAAAATTTTATGCTTGTTCTCAATTTCCCAAATGTAAATATACTGAACCATTGGAAAAAAGTAGCCTAAAAATAAAATGCCCTAAATGCGGCAAAGGAGAAATAGTGGAAAAAAGGACAAAAAAGGGAAAGATTTTCTACGCCTGCGACCAATTTCCGAAATGTGACTTTGCCCTGTGGGACAAACCCTGTAAAAATTCAAAAAACGAAATAGAAAAATGCCCCAAGTGCGGTTCACCCTTGGTTGAAAAAGGAAAGAAAATAAAATGCAGCAACAAAAATTGCGATTTTGAAAAAAATATGGCAAAATAAAGATAAAGTGCCTAGATGCCAAATGTTAGATAAAAATCCGAATTTCGAAACAATGACCAAAATTCAAAGCTAAACCAAATCAAAAATCAAAATGCAAAATGAAAAATGAAAAAGAAAAATTCAAAGAGGATTTCATTAGAAGATTAATCAGGTTTTCAATAAGGATTCTGAAATTTTGTGAGAAAATGAAAGTTAAAAGAATACTTTGGTCAATAATCGATCAGTTAATTCGGTCAGCTACTTCAATTGGAGCTAATGTGGTTGAGGCTAAGTCATCCAGTTCAAGAAAGGATTACCTTCGTTTCTTTGAGATTGCGCTAAAATCAGCCAATGAAACAAAATACTGGTTAATCCTAATAAGAGAAAGCATGCCCGAGTTCAAAGCAGAGACAAAGCAGCTTTTAAAAGAAGCAGATGAAATATCAAAAGTAATTGGCGCAAGTGTATTAACCCTTAAAGGAAAGAAATAATTCTTTTTTACATTTTAATTTTTCATTTTGATTTTTGATATTTGCATTTTGCATTTAATTTGTAGTTTTGAGATTTAAATTAAAACCCAAGAGGAAGATGTAGTTTTAAATTTTGAACCTTGAGCTTTGAACTTTATTTCAGGCCGGAGTGGTGAAATTTGGTAAACACGCGGCACTCAAAATGCCGTGGGCGCAAGCCCTTGAGGGTTCAACTCCCTCCTCCGGCACAAAAACCTGACTTTCGAACCTTGAGAGAATCGTAAGAGCCGAGCCGCGCCGCCAATCAGATGACTGGCAAAAAGCCATTAAATCAGATCTCAGGGGAGTTTTGACGGAGTCAAAATCAAGACTGCAAAGTAATTTGAGGTGAAGACAGGCAAAAATCATTGAGATTTTACACACCCACCTTCTGACATTTTCCATTTTTTACATTCAGAAGGACTGCATTTGCCATCAAAATAATCTTGTTCCAAGCACTCGGAACCATCATCAAAAACACAAACGGCATATTCTGCACTCCAAGTACCCATATTGTCAATTCTATTCTCTATCCTAAATCCCTGTTGTTCGCAAAAGGTAAATTTTTGTCCACATTTTCCTCTATAAAAAGCCCACTCCTCACATTCACTTCCATCAGGGAAAATACATACTCCATATTGTCCTTTAGTTTTAGGGTCAGTTCTTATTTCGTCCTTGTATCCTAATTTTTCACAATAAACTGCAGCAGGATTAGCAACAGACGGCTTAGCGAAAGATTGCGCGCAAGCTTCATCCACGGACATTATCCCGGGAGCCGCTCTCTTGTCTAAACCATAGAGGCACACAAATTTTCCATAAACTCCTACAAGGGCAACAATTTCTATATTCTCATCTAAAGGGACTTTACCTCTCCATATTTCATTCTCATTATACCCATCTATTGTTGGACAAATCTCCCTTTTTAAGTCTTCAATATCCAGCGCTTTAGTCCAACCTACTCTTTCAATTTGAGAAAAACTGAGATTGCACTTTTTCCCAAGAGATTGATTTGCCAATTCTAATGCATTATCTTTGGAGATTTCTGCCGCTGCCGGAGGAATAGGAGGTTCAGATAATCTCTGCCACAAAAGAATCTTACCTACAAGGCAGATGAAAAATATAACCAAACTTATGATTAAAACTTTATTGTTCATCACATTATGGTAGCAAAGGGCCGAGCAATAGCGAAAAGAGTCGGCCCCGGCGAACTATAATTTTCCTTCCTTTTTTAATTCCTCACTCAATTCCTTTTGGCAATCAATAGATAAGCGAATACACTCTTCAGGATCGTATCCTAAATCATCACACCATCTAATAGTTGAAAAAATAATATTGCCTAATTCTTTCTTCAATTCTTCATCGGTATGGGTAGTTTTGTCTCTTCCGTAGTTTCTTTCCCATCGACATATATCGCCAAAAACCTTACCCATGCTTACTATAATTTGAGAAAGAGACAGGTGTTGATCACCCCAGATTTCTCTGGCTGTTTTTAATAATTCTTTTATCTCCATAATGTCTTCGTATAAAGTTATTGATTTTTGTAAAGGCTAAAATCGACCTTTTGATAGAATAATTGTGAAATCATAAACAACCTAGAGAATCCTCATCAAGGTTAATTTTGTTATATAGCCAAATCATAACCGGAATAAAGTCCAAGATTGGCTGTACAACCGCACCAACAAAAAAATAGTCAGCGGTTTAAATTAAGTTTCACTAAATTTCTCAAAAGACAGGCAACGGTCAGAGGACCCACCCCTCCGGGAACCGGGGTAATATAACCTGCTTTTTTAGAAACCGATTGAAAGTCAACATCGCCCTTTAATTTCCCTTGCACCATCTTTGTCCCGGCATCAACAATTACCACTCCCCTTTTGACCATGTCTCCCCTTATCAAGCCGGGTTTTCCAACTCCGGAAATCAAGATGTCGGCCCTCTTTGTAAAAGAAGATGGGTCTTTGGTAAACTCGTTCAGAATTGAAATGGTCGCCTTCCTTCTAATCAGTTCTATGGACAGAGGAAGCCCCACCAGTTTGCCCGCTCCTACCACTGCCACATTCTTTCCCTTCAGTCTAATCTTGTAGCCCTCCAAAATCTCCAAAATGCCGTCTACGGTTGGAGGAATAACCTTTGACCTTCCTTGATAAAACTTTCCTAGCGCCCCGCTTGATAAAACATCAATGTCTTTTTTCCAAGGAATCAAATTCAAAAAGGCCTCTTGAGAAAATTTCTTAGGTAGAGGCAACTGAATAATTATTCCTGAGTTTCTGGGGTTCCGGCATATCTTTTTTATTTCTTCTTTCAACCTCTCTGTCCCCAGTCCGCTGGCGAAACGATAGACCTTAAATTTCATCCCCACCTTCTTGGCCGCCCGACACTTGTTTCTAATATAAACCTCAGAGACGGGATTTTTCCCCACCTGAACCACTGCCAATCTTAACCTTAGAGAATTCTTCTCAATCTTCTTTTTTACCTCCTTCAAAATTTTTCGAGAGAGTTTTCTGCCATCCAAAAGACGAAACATATGTTTATAATCTCAAATGTCAAATGTCAAAATTACAAATTTAAATCAAAATTCAAAAATCAAAAATCAAAATGATAATCTTAAATCTCAAAATTCAAATCTCAAATCTCAAAATTACATCTCAAAATTCAAAATTATTATTTTATTTTAGATCCTAAACTCTAAATTCCGGGCGAAAAATTCATTTTGCATTTTGAATTGTCATTTTGAGATTTGCATTTTGATTCTTTTATTACTTTTGTATTTATTAGATTTAACATTGGCAGGATATGACCAAACTACAGCAACTTCACAAAACCTAAACCCTTTACTTTCTTATATAACTTTTCGTCAGCAGTATAAAAAGATAACTGATAAATTTTTGCTAATACAACAAATATAGCATCGTAAATACTGATATTTTTCTCTCGGGCTAATACTACCCCTCTCATAATTAACTCTGGAGTTACTTCTTCAATTTTCAAATTCAAACGAAACAATTCCTCAACAAGATTTAAGATCTCATCGGTGGGTAGCCTCTTGTTATATCTTAATACATTGGCTATCTCATAAAAAAATAAAGAGGGAACTAAAATAATTTCCTCTTTTTTGATATGTTTCTCTAACCAAAGCAAGGCTCGTTCTGAGCCTTTCTCTTCTATAAACCACTTAACAATAACTGAAGTATCAAGGACGACCATTGGTCTTTCTTAAGGCACGGATAACCTTTACCGAATCCCAATTCCTAAAATACTTTTTATTTCTTTCTCTCCATTCCCTTATTCTTCTAATAATCCCTTGTCTTCGTCTAAATAAAATCTTCTCCACTTGGGTTTCTTCTTTCGTAATTATTTTATTGCTCATACTGCTCTTATTATATTCCTTCTAAAAATCAAGTCAAATCTTCAATTAACATTTGGCCATTGGAAATTGGAAATTGGTTATTGGTTATTGGAAATTAGATATTGGATATTGGTCGGCGCATTTAGTGCCTAAATCCCCTTATGCCGGTAAATACCATAGGGATTTTGTATTTATTGCAAAGGTCAATTGTCAGTTTGTCTCTAATTGAGCCGCCCGGTTGAATAATAGCCCTGATTCCGGCTCTAATCAAAACCTCTGGTCCGTCTGGAAAAGGAAAAAAACCATCGGAAGCGGCAACTGCTCCCTTTGCCCTTTCCCCGGCCTTCTCTACTGCCAGTTGACAGGCGCGCTTCCTGTCCTGCTGACCAACACCGGAAGAAATCAATGTTTCTTCTTTTGCCAAAACTACAGCGTTTGATTTGGAAACCTTGCAGACCCTCCAGGCAAAAAGAAGGTCTTTTAACTGGGTTTTGCTTGGCTTTTTCTTTGTTGCCGGCTTTATGCCTCTTTTGCTAATCCTCATCGTATCAGGGGTTTGAAGCAAAAATCCTCCCCGGACCCTTTTGATATCCACTCCCTTCTGCCTCTTGGGATTTCTTAAATAGGAATTGACCAAAATCCTTATCTTTGGTTTCTTGGAAAAAATTTTCAAAGCCGACAGGTCAATTGCCGGAGCCAATAGAATCTCAAAAAAATTCTTAATCATTGCTTCAGCCAGTTTCCTGTTTATTCTCCGGTTTAGCCCAATAATTCCGCCAAAGGCGGCTAAAGAATCTCCCTTATACCAAGCCCTCAAATATGCCTCCCTGATATCCCTGCCATAGGCGGCTCCGCAGGGGTTGGTATGCTTTACCACTACACAGCAAGGCCTGCCGTTTTCTATTTCAGAGAGAGCGCTAACCACGGCATCAATATCTAATATGTTGTTAAAAGAAAGTTGCTTGCCCTGGAGTTTCTTGAAGTTTTGAACTGCTAAGGGGTCTTTTTCTTTTTGGTCAACATAAAAGGCTCCTTTCTGATGAGGATTTTCTCCATACCTTGTATCAAAAACCTTTTTCAGGACAATTTCTAATCTATCCTTAAGGGGAATAACTTTGTCCATAGTTTAATCTATTTGTTTCCTATAAATTCTAAAATCGCCCTGTCATATCTTGCCGTTTTCAAAAAAACCTTTCTTGCCAGTTTCAACCTGAAGGATAAGGGAACCTTTCCCTTTCTTTTCAAAAAATCAATTACCCTCGGATAATCCTTTGGCTCCACAATGACAATCACATATTTGTAATTCTTCGCCGCTGCCCTTGCCATTGTTGGACCGCCAATGTCAATTCCCTTCTCCGGCGGATAAAAATTGCAGACAACCATATCAATGGGCTCTATGCCGAATTTTTTTGCTTCCTTTTGATGTTTTTTATTTTTCCTGTCAAAAAGCAAGGCCCCCTCAATTTGGGGAGAAATTGTCTTCAAGCGGCCCCCAAAAATCGGAGGGAAACCATTAATCTCCTCAACCTCCTTTGTCTTAACCTTTGCCTTCCTCAAAATTTTTGCCGTCCCCCTACTAGCAATAATCTCCCACCCCAGTTCTCTTAGTTTTTTAGCAAACTCAACTATTCCTTCTTTGTTGTAAACACTGATTAATGCCCTCATTCTTTATAGTTTCAGTTAAAAAATTCTCAGCGTTGTTACACTCCCTAACTTAAGAGCGAGGAAGGTAATTTTTAGGAACTTCCGGAGCCGAGCGGGCATGGTTCAAGCGAGCGGTTCCTAAAATTATCCTTCCGAGCGATTGAATATTGTAAACAACGTCTCTAATTCGTACACTTTAGTTTAGCATTTGCCTTTATTCTTTGCAAATCTTTGGTTGCCATCTCTTGGTGAAAAAAGGCAGTTAAGGCGATCATTGCTCCGTTATCGTTGCACAAATTTTTTGGCGGAACAAAAAAACCAACCTTGGGCATCTGGCTTTTTATTCTTTCTCTCATCTGCCTTCTTAACTCCTGGTTACTTGCTACGCCGCCAGCCAAAATTATTGACCTTGCCCCAAACTCCCCTGCCGCCTTGAGGGTCTTTTTGATCAAAACATCTATTATTGCCTGCTGAATCTCAGAGCACATTGCCCGAATATATTTTTTTTCTGTTCTCTCTTTTTCAGAACGACTCCGAAAATCATACAAAACTGCGGTCTTCAATCCGGCAAAACTGAAATCATAGTTTTTTTGGTAAATCATCGGCCGAGGCAATTTAATTTTGGCTCTGACAGGTTTAGAATCGATATTAGCCAATCTGGCAATGGCAGGACCGCCAGGATATCCCAGTCCCAGGATTCTGGCTGTTTTATCAAAACACTCCCCGGCTGCGTCGTCTCGCGTCCTGCCCAATAATTTATATCTTCCGACTGATTTCATCAAAATCAGTTCGGTGTGACCACCGGAGACAAGCAAACAAACAGCCGGGAACAACTTTTGAGAATTGGAAATCAAATCTTGAAAATTCTTATCAATAAAACTGGTAAGTATATGAGCCTCAATGTGATTGACCGGGACAATCGGTTTTTTTGTCTTCTTTGCCAAATCAACGGCAAAGTTTATCCCCTGCCACAAACAGGGTTCAAGCCCGGGTCCCACTGTTACACCAATTAAATCAAATTTTTGAACATTGCCCTCCCTTAACGCCCTTTTGAAAGCAATGGGCAAATTTTTCTGGTGCTCTCTTTTTGCTAAAGAAGGATAAACCCCGCCATATTGCCTATGAAGTTTTGCCTGAGAAAGAATAACATTAGAGAGAATCTCAAACCTGTTTCTTTTTTCTTCAATCAGGGCAACTCCTGTATCGTCGCAAGATGTTTCAATTCCTAAAACAATCATAAATTGTACTATACTGACCAATTTAGCAATAATTCTTGATGATGATTTCCTTGCTGAGGTATCTTGTTGAGGGGTGCATATCGCAGCCGAGCCCCAGAGGAGGATTGCGTGTTAGAAAAGGTATGAACGGCTCGGCGAGATATAGAAGCGCCCGTGAATAAATTTCTTTTTACTACTTACCGCGACTTCGTGCTCCCCGAGGCAAGATGCCTCAGCAAATTAGTTACCAAAACACTTGACAACTACACATAAATCAAACTCGCAAAACCCTTGGAGGAGTAACTGTTAAATCAACAACTACCGAGGGCTTCCTTTTTGGCAGGTCTCCTCCATCAACAATTATCTCCGGCTGATGCCTTCTATCTTTGAATTGCTCAAGAACATCCTTTATCCTCGAAAGAGAAGGTCTGCCGGAAATGTTAGCCGAGGTGCCAGTTAAGGGAAGATTTAACTCTTTAAGAAGACGGTTAATCAAGAAGTATTTTGGAATCCGCAAGCCAATTTTCCCCTCCGAATTAACAATACCAAAGACAAACAATCTCTTTGCTCTCGGCTTTGCCCTTAAAACCGCTGTCAAACGGCCCGGCCAAGCCCTTTTCAAAAATTGCTCTGTCTCTTTGTTGATAAAAGCAAATTCCTTTGCCATTTTTATATCTCTGACAAAAATAGACAATACCTTGCCCTTGGGTCTCTTCTTTATCCGAAAAATTTTTTTTACCCCCTCTTCATTTGTTGCCTCTGCTACTAATCCATAAACAGTATCAGTAGGCAAAACCAAAACCGCTCCCTTTTTTATCTGTTGGGCTATCACCTCAACGTTTTTTTCTAAATTTCCTTTTGAAATCCTTACAATTTCCATTATTCTTATTTCAATTTTAACACACCTCTTTGGCAATTTCCTCCTTTATTTGCCTCGGCTCCAAGGTAAGCAGAGGCAAAACAAAAACAAAAGAAACAACTGATACCGCTATAGAAATCAAATAAATCATTTTTATTGAAAATTGGCTGGAAATCAAAAGAGCCAAAACTACCCCCAAAACCTGAAATATTGAAAAAACAGCGGTCAAAAACTCAAGGTTTTGCCTTGTACTAATGTCCCCAAACAGAGCCATGCCCACCGGCCTTAAAAGGGCTGAATTTATGGCTAAAAGAAATATCCCTAAAATTAAAAAAAGACCTATGCCAAAAGAAGCAAAGAAAAGGCCTAAAAAAAGCAAAATATAAGAAACAAAAATTAAAACCCCTCTCCCCTTGATGTCAGACAGCCAACCGAAAAAATAAGAGATAAGAACTGGAAGAACAAAAAACAAAGATGATAAAATCCCAACAAAGGTAACGCCCAGGGTCCTTTCAATCTGAATAGGAATTATCCCGATTACCAGACCAAAAACAAAACTACTGCTAAAAAAGAAAGGAGATAGTTTTAGAACCGTCTTGCTGCAGGCGGCCCTTTTAAGAAATTTCAACCGACTAAAATTCCTTTTTTCTTCTGTCTCATTCGTTTCCCTCAATTTCCAAAAAAGAAAGAATCCAAAAATGGGAAAGAAAGAGAGAAGTAAAAAGGGAACGCTGAAAGAAAGCCGGTTGATTAAAAAACCCAAGGCAAAAACGCTCAGGGCCGAACCAAGTGATTGAGAAAAGGTGAAAAATCCCGAATTTCTTCCGTAAGAATCCTCAGGGCTCTCTTGAATAAGATAAACCGTTTGAGCAGTCCAAAGAAATGCTGCGGCAATTCCTAATAAAACAGAAGCAATATAAAGCAGAGGAACTGATTTTAAGAGAAGTGCAAAGATAAAAATTGAATAAAAGGGAGAGGAAAGAAGCAAGGCCTTCTTTGCTCCATATTTTGAAATAAAAACAGCCGCCGCCGGCTCGCTGAAAATAAAAAAGAGATAAATTAAGGCAAGAGAATAAAATCCAACCCTAAAAAACCCTGCCTGGGAAAAATAAACTGTCACATACTGCTGAACGCCGTTAAAGCCCAAAAATATCAGCAAAAAGGCAAGGCCTAAAATTTTTATCTGCCTGGAAACAGAACTCATATAGAAACAGCGATAAGGGTGCGGTCAGTACCAAACCTTTCATTATTCTCTCTTGCTTTCTTAAGGGTAAAATCATCTAAGGCACTTTTATCCCCTTTCCTTAAAATTTCAAGAAAACAGGGAATCTTGAGATATTCAACAAACCCGTCTGAATAAAAAACGAGAAGGTCACCAGGACTGACCGGCAAGCAACCAATCTGATAATATTTCTTCACCCCCTTTTCTCCGCTGAAACTGCCATATCCTTTGCCCGAGGGATTGTTTCTAAAGTATTTATGAAAAATCCTAGTTCTTTCCCTTTTGTCAAAATTAGCCCAATTTTTATAAAGAACCCTTGCCCTCTCAACTGCTGGTTTGACCATATCTGTAGTCTGAAATTTCAGTTTGTTATTTTTGTCAAAAACGCCCAAACCGCAATCTCCCACATAACCATAAAAAAGTTTCCTTTCCACCAAAAAACCCGCTACCCCTACTGTGTCAAAGTAGTCATAAACAACATAATCCAGTTTCCCAACCATACCCTCATTTTTGTTTAATTCCCAAATCCTTTCATTAGCCAAATCAAATGCCTTTTCAATAATATCTTTTTTTGGCTCTAAATTATCCTCTAAATACTCCACTACGGTCTGGCAAAAAATTTCAGCCGCTGCCCTTGCTCCAGCCGGATAGGCATATTTTTTATCCTCAAAATGGCTTTGGGTAACGCCATCAGCCACGGCAAAAATGGGCTTCTTCTTTGAAGTCAAAAAAAAGTCCTCATTGGGCTTTTTATCAAATTTTATTATATCAGGATAGGTAGCACAAAAAATTAACATTGGATTTAATATTGCCTATCTAACCATTTTGGTAACAATTCTTGATAATTTCTTCTTTGCTGAGGCGTCTTGACTAAGGGGAGCATATCGCAGCCGAGCCCCAGAAAAAGATTGCGTTTTAGAAAAAGGTTTGTAAGGCTCGGTCAGATTTTGGAAGCGCCTGGAAATAAATTTCTTCCTACTACTTACCGCGACTTCGTGCTCCCCGAGGCAAAGAGCCTTGTCAAACTTGCTACCAAAGTGGTTAGCAATTACAATAGTGACTATCGACCGATATTTCCTTTTACCAATGCCTGGGGATAAATTTGAGAGCCTGGGCCAACCAAGGCCCCCGGCATAAAAGAACAATGAATTCCTGTTTTTGTCTCTTCCCCACAGATTGCTCCTAAAGACTTCAAACCGGTCTTGACCCCTGACCTTATCTCTTTTCTGTCAATTCTTACATTTGCCGTGATAGTACCTGCTCCCAGACGGCATCTTCTTCCAAAGATTGAATCCCCAAAGTATCCGGAGTGACAATGAACATCTTCCTGAAAGATTGACCGACAAACCTCTGCCATTGCCCCAACCAAACAATTTTTCTCCAAATCCACATATTCCCTTATCAGACAATTGTTGCCTATTACCGAGTTGTCTCCGATATAACAGGGACCCTTGACTACCGCTCCTTCAAAAATTTTTACATTCCTTCCGATATAAACATTGCCCTTAACAATGGCGCTTTTGGCAATTCTTGCCGAGTTTTCAATTTTTTTCCTCAAAAACTTATCAAACAAATATCTTTGAACCTGAAAAAGGTGCCAAGGATATTTCAAGGAAAGCGTTTCTTTCTCCGACTTTCTTAAAATTTTAATTCTTATATAATTTTTTTTCACATAACAAGATAAGGCATCCTCAAAATCATACTGCCTCTTTTTTACCTTCTGATAAAAATTGAAAAATTTCGGCTCCAAAAGATAGACCCCGATAACCTTTATGTTAGACGGCTCTTTTCCTTTCTTTGGCTTTTCAACAACCCCCAAGATTCTATCTCCCTTAATTCTCGCCATTCCATATAATTGAGGATTTTCTGTCTTCTGTCCAAACAATAAACCCTTAAGGCCTGACACCTGGGATTTGAGATTTGAGATAATTTCTTCAATATCTACCCTTTCCGCGTTTAGGACCAAAAAATGCCCCTTAATTAAATTTCTTGCCTGCCACAAGGCGTTTCCCATTCCTTTGGGTCTTGCCTGAACCACATATTTAATTTTCAAATCCGCTAATCTATATTTTTTCAACTCTTCCTCAACCTCTCTTTTGGCTCCCTGGACAACAATAATCTCCTTTATCCCTAGTTTTCTCAACCCCTCAATCGTATAAAAAATCAAGGGCTTCCCCATTACTTTCAAAAGGGTCTTGTGCCTTTTATTTAAGGGCCAAAACCTTGAACACCTTCCTCCGGCTAAAACTACTGCCTGCATAATTCCAAGATTAACCTGACGACCCTGTTAGGGTTGTATTCAATCGGACCTTTATCAAATAATAGATTTCTTCCAATAAATTTATCTTTCTCTAAATTTTTATCAATTTTAGGCGGGTCTAAAACAAACTCCTTCCCCTTTTTCTTTTTGTATCTTTCAATTCTATCCTTTGGTAAATTATTATTATAAATCACAAAGTCCAAATCTTTACCAATATATTTTTCCATTTCATCAGAAAAGTTCCTTACTGAAAAATTCTGGGTTTCTCCTAATTTTGTCATTGCTGGACAGATAAAAACTTTTTTTGCTTTTGATTTTCCAATTGCTTCCTTTATTCCTTTTGGCAAAAAACAAGGAACCAAACTTGAATAAAAATCGCCGGGACCAATAATAATAATATCTGCCCTTTCAATTTCTCTCAGGGTTTCTCCAAAGGCGACCGCCTCTGGTTTCAAAAAAACCTTTTTTATCTTTAAACTTCGATTGTGATTTTGCCCCAGGTCAATCTCAGATTCTCCTTCAATAACCTTGTCATCTTCCAGTTGGGCAAACAAAATGGCCTTGTCTGTGGTAGCGGGAAGACAGCATCCTTTTACATTCAAAAACCGGTGAGAAACTTCTAAGGCTTTTTCAAAACCGAGGTTGACTTCTAAGCCTGCTAGAAAGACATTAGCAAAATTATGGCCAAAATGGCCCGGGGAAATTTCAATATCTTTAGCAAATCTAAAGTTCCAGAGTTTTTCTTTCCATTTTTCTTCTTTCGGCAGGTCTGCCAAAGCCAAAAGGTGGCGCCTAATATCCCCGGCCGGAAGAACATCAAACTCCTTTCTCAATGCCCCGGCCGAACCGCCGTCGTCAACCATTGAGGTAATAGAGGTGATTTCTAAGGGATATTTTTTAAGTTCTTTCAAAACAACATGAGGCAAGGCATTCCCTCCCCCAAAACAAACAACCCTAGGTCTCAATGCTCTTTTCGTATCTTTCATATGCCCATCTCAAACGCTTCTTGTCTGTGCGGTAAACCTGCTTGACCATATCTTGGGCTTCAATTGAAGAATCGCCAAGGTGGCACAAAATTGCCTCAACTGGCCAGGCATCCTTAAATTTTCTCCATAGTTCCTGCTTTGTCTGGTTGCTAGCCGGCACCCCTGTCTCGCTCAACAACAAATCCCCCGGAAGAAAAAATCTATAGCCCAGTATCTGACTGAGAACCAGTCTTCGCTTGAAAAACCTCTCTGATTTGTGCCAGTTCAAGAACCTGATTGCCCCTTCTACTATTGGAGAAGCCTTGCGAGAAGCCAACTGCTTCCTTATCTCATCTGCCCAGGCAGAATCATTATAAATCAAACCTATACTTACTAGGCCCCAATTTTTCTTAGACTCCGCTGCCCTTCTCAAAAAATCCCTTGCCCTTTCTGACTTTATGCCAGCGGCAGTAGCAATTATCTTCCTGTTTCCTTCTGCTTCCTCCTCTCTTAACCGCCAAGCCTCTTCCCTATTGTCCAAAATAAGGTCATCAAATCTTATTAACTCACCACTGGAAAGCCCCACGAATTCCTTTATCCTGTCAAAAATTAGATTTTTTTTCTTTTCTCTTTCTTCTCTAGCTTGGGCCACCTTCTGCCGCGCCTTCTCTAATTCTTCTTGTAGTTCCTCTTTGGTCTTTAATTCCTCCTTCTTCCATCTTTCTTCAATTTCTTTTAACCTCTCCCAATCTTTTTCCGCTTCCTTACCTTCTGGCGCTTCAGGCACTTTCGGCATTTTTTCTCTCTCTTCAGCGCCTTTTGAAATCTGTTTCGCCCCTTCAATCTTTGACTCTTCCGGTTTTATCATATTAATCTATTCAACTAATCAGTTCATCAAAGGCCGGCTTTTCTGCCTTATAAAACAGACCTATAGGAATTTTATTTTTGCCGTTTCTATAATCCCATTCCTTGATCTTCTCCTCTGCCTTTGCTTTTGAAAAAGGACCCTTTAGTTCGTAAATCCTTTCTTGATAAAACTGACGATTGTCAAAAAAGGTGATACAGGGCTGAAGAATTTCCAAAAAAGAAAAGCCCTTATGCAAAATTGCTTTTTTGATAAGGTCTTTGAGGTGTTCAACCCTTAGGGCGTATCCCCGGGCAATAAAGGTGGCGCCTGAGGCCATCATCAACTCCAACGGGTTAAACGGCTCCTCAACACTCCCCCGGGGGGTAGAACTTCCCTTAAATCCCTTGGGAGAGGTAGCAGTAAATTGAGAAACAGTCAGGGCAAAGTTTCTATTATCGTGGACAAAGACAGCAATATCAGCATTCCGCTTCGCCGCATGAATTAAATGAGAAATTCCCTCGTCATAAATATCGCCGTCGCCGACAAAGGAAAAAACTCTTAGTTTTGGATTCGCCAGTTTTATCCCCTGAGCCAGAGGCAATGCCCGGCCATGCAATCCGTAGAAAGAATTCAGATTCAAATAATCAAACATCTTGGCATGACAGCCAATACCAACAGTAAAAGCAAGGGTTTCTCTTTTGACTCCTTCTTTTTCCAATTCCAAAACCGCCCTCTTTACTGCCTCCAAAATAGCAAAATTTGTGCATCCCGGACACCATGTCTTCTCACAATATGTTTCTAACTGCTTTTTTTTCATATTGTCAATTTTTCTATAATTTCTTGAGCGAAAAATGGCCTGCCATCGTATTTTAGAATACTCCCGGCGGTTTTTATTCCATTTTGAGCAAGTAGTTTTGCCAATTGGCCTGTGGCGTTCAATTCTACCGTGAAGATTTTTCTAACCCCGCTAAGAGCCTCTTTCATCTTCTTCTGAGGAAACGGCTCCAAAATTATGGGCTGGATTACCTTTATCCCCAGACTCTCTGCTGCCTCCACTGCCGCGCCCTTTGAGATACCAAAAGAGACAAGGGCTATCTCTGAGTTCCTATTGCCGTAAACAGCAAGGGAGGGCAATTTCTCCACCTCTTTTTTCATTCTCTCCATCTTCCTTCGCCTCTTTTCCTGCATCGCCTTAGCCAATTCTGCCTTTTCGATTGTAATCCCGTATTCATCGTGTTCGTATGAGGTGTTTTTTACCACAACATCCCTTTGGCCGGGGAAAGCCAAGGGAGATATGCCGTTTTTCGCAAACTGATATCTCTTATACTCCCCTTTTTTATTCCAAAGAAGAGGCTTTTCAATTTTAATCTTTTCAAAAACCTTCTGGTCAAGGGTAAAGGTATTTTCTGAAATATCTTTGTCCAAAAGCAGGATAACCGGGGTTTGATATTTCCAAGCCAAATTTAGGCCCAAGCCAGCATAAAAGCCAGATTGCTCGGCGTCGCCCGGGGCTATAACAAATCTGGGAATATCGCCATGGCCGGCAGATAAAACAAAGAGGAGATCCCCTTGAGAATTATATGTAGGCATTCCCGTGGCCGGGGCTCCTCTCTGGCTTTCAATAATCAAAATCGGGGTTTCTGACTGGCCAGCCAAACTTAATGTCTCTACCATCAAGGCAAAACCCCCTCCTGAGGTACCCACAGCCACTCTCTTTCCTCCAAAGGCAATTCCCAAAGCCATATTAATGACCGAAATCTCGTTTTCCGCCTGGACAACCCTTACTCCAAGATCTTCCCTGGCTAAGGTATTCATTATTGAGGTAGAGGGGGTCATTGGATAGGCAACGTAAAAATCCAAGCCGGCTCTTGCCATCCCATAGGCAACCGCCTCGTTGCCGGTAAGTAGGAGAGATGTTCTTTTTTTTCTGTATCTTTTAATTTTTATTAGAGAATCGCACTGCCTGAAGGCATATCTTGCAATTTTTAGATTAAGGCCAATCTGGTGTCTTATTTCCTTTTTCAAAACCGCCTGCAGAACGTCCCAATCAACACCAAGGATTTTAGCAAAGGAAGAAACCAGGGCTGTGTTTGCCATTATAGGTTTGCCGCCTGCTTCTTTGACAATTCTCTCAATCTTAATCCCCAAACCCTTTTTTGAATCAATCCTGTCAGCATTGAAAATCAGCGTCCCGCTTTTCTTTAGTTCGCTTTGGTGCAAATCAATTGTTTTTTTATCCAAAGCCAAAAGAAAGTCAATCTCCTTTTTTCTTGCCTCTTCTCCTTTTGTGGTTGCTCGAATTTGAGAAAAATTATGACCCCCGCGAATTAAAGAGCCGTATGCCTCAAAAACATAAACCTTGTATCCTAAAAAGTTAAAAACCTCGCCAATAAGCCGAGCAGCCATTCTTGAGCCCTGTCCGGCTCCTCCGCCAATCAAGATTGAAAAGTCTTTTGACATTTAGTCAGCTTTCTTAAAAATTTTGTCTATATCCTCTTTCCAGGCAGGGTTGATTTTTAATGCTTCTTCTGCCTTTTTTTGAGCCAACTCCTTCTCTCCCATCCACTGAGCAATCTGAATAAGGATAAGGTGAGACCTTTCCATTTCCGGCTCCAGTTTCACCGCCGCTTCAGCCAGAGAAAGGGCTTGATTTGGTTTTCCCTGTTCAATTTTGGTTTGAGCCAGATACCAATATCCCTGCTGGTTGTTGGGACTGATTTCTATTGCCTTTTCCAAAATCTTTTCTGCCTCATCAAGTCTTTGTTTTCTCATTTTAGCATCTCCAGGATAGAGATTCAAGACCTGGCCCAATTTTAAATAGGCGCGGTAGTTCATTGGATTCTCTTTAATATCCTTTCTCAACTCCTTTTCTAAAAAATCAAAACCCTTTAAGACCCCTTGGGTAACGCTCTGTTTTCTCAAAGAGCCAAGAAAGGAATCGGTAAAGAATCCTCTAATCTGGTGCCTGCCCACCGGCGAGGAATAAATGGCTTTTTTGTAAAATGAAAGTTGCTCCTCTGAAAACGCCGGGCTTTTAAGGGCTGAGATAACAAAGGCGTCTGAACGAAGGGGTCCAATGACAAAATAGATTTGACAGGCAAAAAAGGCAATCCCCAAAATAAAAAACAGAGGGTAAAGCAGGGGCAAACGAACTGGAGGAGAAAACCGCTCCTTATCAATATCTTTTTGGGCAATAAAAGAAAAAACCAAAAAGAGCATCATATAACTGTTAACCATATCAAAGACAGTCAGATTTTGAATGAAATAAGTTAAAAGAAGGACGCTAAAAACACCCGGTATCCAAAAATTAAACCGCTTTCGGAAATAATTCCTCCAGGAATAACAAAAAATAAAAAGAAAAAGCAAAAGATAGAAAAAAAGACCAATAGCCCCGTTTGCCACTAATGTGTCAAAAATTATATTGTGGGCGCGGTCAAACCATATCTCCCCGCCGCACCTTGGAGTACCCATACAGGGATTGTAATATTTGTCAAAGGCAAACTCAAAATTTTCAGGGCCCCAGCCAAGATAGGGCCTTTCCAAAAATCCCTGCCAGGCAGAGTTCCAGACCGCTAATCTTGCCCCGACGCCGCTACCGAAGAGCCGCACCGCTTCTTTGTGAACAATATTGCCCGGCTTCAAACTAAAGTAAATCAAAAACCCGCCGGTTATCAGGGAAGCAACCAACAGAAAAATACCAACAAGGCGAAACCGCTTTTTTCCTTCAAATATCAGCCAGAGAAAAGAAAGGAGAAGCAGACCCCCCAAAAAGGAAATCTTGGCAGCCCGGGCGCCGGCCTCAAACAGAGCAAGGAAAGCGCGAAAAATCCCTTTATGGTCTTTTAGGGCGCTGGCTGCGGAAACAAGCCCCTGAGAGCCCCCCACCAAAAGAACAAAGGCCATTATAAGAAAACAGGCCAAGGAGTAAATTCGCAATTCTTTCTTTGATGTCAAAATTAGATAGAGGGAAATAAAAAGATTAAAAAGAAGGTATGTGCCTAAGAAGGAGTCATTGCCAATAGTGGCGCCATTGCGCATTGACGGCTCCCGGGACAAAAGAGCAATTAAAGCAATAAAGGCTCCTACGAAGATTGAAACGCTAAAAACCTTTCTCCAATCTTCTTTGTCAAATGTTGAAGAAAGGACAAGAAACAGGGCGAAAAGATGAAGAAACATCAAGATGCCGGTCATCCTCTCAAATTTTGACCAAAAACTATAAGAGGGGTCAACTCCAAAAATTCCGGAAAGAACAAAAACAACTAAAAACAAAAGCAGACCCAGAAAAACCAAATTAAATTTCGGATAAAACCTCCTGTCCAAAAGAATCAGCGCCAGCCAGGAAAAAAAAGCCACCTCTACCAAACCCATAAAGTAGATACTCTTGGGCCCCACAAAGGGAAAGAAAAAGCCGCTGGTGAAAGGCGGCCCAATAAGAGGGGTAAACAAAGCCAAAAAAACAGAACCCAAGATAAGCCCCTTCAAGACAAAAACCGGCCTTGCCGTCGGCTTTCTCATCCATCTTTCTTCTTTTTCTTCCCTAACATCCCTTTGAGCCAATTCTCTCCTCTGACGCTTTTCCCTTGACCTTCTTCCCATAATAGTAGTTTGTATTTTACAATATTTTTATTTAAAATACAATTGATGACAAATACTCTTTTTTTCCGAAAACTGCTTCTCGTTATTGGAGACATCCTTCTTCTTTATCTTTCTCTGCTTTTAGCCTTGGTTATCCGTTCTTTTGGACATCTACAACCAGGTTTTTTCTTTCAGCATCTTCCCCCTTTCACGATTTTATATCTTCTTTGGCTGGCAATCTTCTATATTTTAGGACTTTACGACTTTTCTCTTTTCCAAGAACTACCCGCTTTTTCCGCCCGGATTTGCCTTGGACTTGGGCTAACTCTAGCAACAGGAACAAGTTTCTTTTATCTAATACCCTCCTTAGGAATCAGCCCAAAGACAACCCTGTTCCTAAATATTCTTGTGTTCGGCATACTGGTTTTCGCCTGGAGAAGATTTTTTTATTTTATCTTCTCCTCCCACTTTCAAACACAGGTGGCAATAGTTGGAAAAAACGCTTCTTCAGAAGAATTGGCAAAAAGCATCCAGAAAAATCCCCATTTCGGCTATAAACTAACTGCCTTTCTTGACCCCAAAAAGGACATCTTAAAACAAATCCGGAAAAACAAAATTGACACCATCATTTTGGCTGAAAATCTTGAAATTAATTCTTCCTTGGCAAAAAGCCTCTATCAGTGCCTCCCTCTAAAAGTAAACCTCATTGACCTGCCCCGCGCCTACGAAATGATTTTTGAAAAAATCCCCGTATCTTCTGTCTCTCAAGTATGGTTTTTAGAAAACATTAAAGAAAAAAACAAAAACTCCTACGAAAAAATGAAAAGGGTAATTGACCTTGTCTTATCTTCTTTTCTTCTCCTTGCCACCCTTCCCCTCTGGCTTGTCATTGCCCTGCTTATTAAATTAGAGGACAAAGGACCTGTTTTTTACAAGCAAAAAAGAGTAGGCAAAAACAAGAAAGAATTTTACCTCTGGAAGTTTCGCTCGATGACAACCGAGGCAGAAAGGAAAACAGGGGCTGTTTGGGCAAAAGAAAAGGACCCGAGAATAACAAAAATCGGAAGACTTCTAAGACAAACCCACCTTGACGAACTTCCCCAAATGCTCAACATCATCAAAGGAGACATTAGTCTCGTCGGTCCCCGTCCGGAGAGACCGGAATTTGTTAAAAAATTAGAAAAAGAAATCCCCTATTATCACCTCCGGCACCTAATAAAGCCGGGATTTACCGGCTGGGCTCAGATAAAATTCAGATACGCTAGATCGGTAATGGATAGTTTTGAAAAATTCCAATACGACCTATATTATCTCAAAAACCGCTCTTTTCTTTTAGATCTCAAAATCCTCCTCAAAACCCTGCAGTTGTTTTTTAGAAAGGAGTGATTAGCGGACCTTTTCCCAAGTTGGTTTTTGTTTGCCAAACACTCCTTTAATAACACCAACTAAAGCCGCTAAATTTACCATAGAGAAATAATAAATTAAATTAACCAATTTGTTTAGCTTCTTTCCTCTTATATCAAGCAAGTAGCCAAAAACGGCTAAAGAATAAAAGATAACCTGACCTATAAATAAAATTAAATAAAGAAGGTTGCCTAATAAAAAAATATTGCTGAAAAATATAAAAACTAAGAAAAATCCTACCAGCCACCTTAAAATTTTATGAGAAATTAACTGGAAGGCTAAAAAAGGTCTAATTTTTTTTATACTTTCTATAAGCAAAACCAAAGCCCCCCTAAAATGCCAGCCGATGATAACCACTTTTCTTTCAAAATCGGCAAGAACTTCGGGGTAAACATCTTCTTCGGAAACGGCTTCTGGCTCTAGGACTGTTCCGTATTTTTGGAGAGTTACTCGAATTGGCAAATCGAAGTCGTCTCCCCGATAAGGAGAAATGGGACGATAAAGATTTTTTCTAATAGCATAAATGGAGCCATTGGCTCCCAGAAGCGACTGGAATCTGCTTTCTAATTTTTTAACCCAAATCTCGTATTTCCAATAAAGTCCCTCGCCCTCGCCCACCGGAGTTCCTTTTGGGTTTTTGTATTTTAACTCTCCAGAAACACAGCCAATATGAGGGTCAGCAAAATTTCTAACTAATTTTTTAATGGCGTCTTTCCTAAACATTCCGTTGGCGTCGGTCAAGACAACAATCTCTCCTTGACATTTTGGAATAGTTCTATAAATAGTGTTCTGCTTTCCCTTTCTTTCAGAAAAGGCAAAAAGTTTAACTCCCCTATTTTCATACTTTTTGACTAATTCATTGGTTTTATCGTCTGACTCTGAAGCCACAACAATTTCCAATTTATTTTTCGGATAATCCAACGCTAAACTGTTTTCAACTTTCTCTTGAATCACCTTCTCTTCGTTGTAAACAGGGATAAGTAAAGAAACGGTGGGAAAAATTTCCTCTTTCTTGACTTTCTTGCTAAAAAAAACCCCCGAAATAACTAAAATTAAGGGGTAACCTAAATAACAATAAAAAATTAAAGATACTAAGAACCAGAATAAAAATTCCATAATTTCAGGTGATTCTTTTCTGGATCCAAACGAAGGTGCGTTTTAATCCTTCCTCTAAACTTACTTTCGGTTCCCAATTTAATATTTCTTTAACTTTTCTTATGCCTGCTGTCCGGCTTATCGGACCCACCGGCTTTTGAACATCGTATTTCGGTTTTATATTTTTGCCCGAAATTTTAATAATTGTCTCTGCCAATTCACTAATAGAAGTAGCTTTTCCCGAGCCAATATTTAAAATCAGGGGTAAAGATTGATAGTCAGAGATTTTTTCTTCCAGTTTCACCAAAGCATCAACACAATCCGAAACATATATATAATCTCTCGTTTGCTTTCCGTTCCCCCAGATAATAAATTCTTTTTGCGGATAGTCTATCGCTTTGCGAATAAGGTCAGAAACAGCGTGGGATTTTTCATTGAGGGGTTCGTTTACTCCATAAACATTAAAAATGCGGGCTATGGCTATCTTAATATCTTTCATCCAAGACAATTGAACCTCCCCCAAAAGCTTTGCCAAACCATAACCCCCATCAGGATTTATATTCATTTTGAACCTGAATCGGGGATCTTGCTTTTCGGGTTGGTAAAGGAAATCTTCTTCAGAAAAAATAGCCCCTGCTGAATATTGACCATCTAAAGGATAAACAGCGGTGCTGGAAGCATAAATAATTTTCTCCACCCTCTTTTCCAAGCAAGCCCTAAAGACATTGGCGTCAATAGCCAGATTTGCCTGAAGGGCGCCGATTTCGGCGTTTTCGGTACCGTGGAGATATTTTAAACCTCCTATTCTCGCTGCCAAATGAAAAACAATATCTCCCTCTTTTAAACACTCGAGAACTTGAGAATAATTAGTGAGGTCTATTTTCTTGAATTCGAAATCGGAGGACTTTAATCCTAAACTTGATAAATTCTCCAAACTACCGGAAGATAAATCATCTATTACAATCACTTCTCGACCCTTTTCTACAAGCTTTCTTACTAAATGACTTCCGATAAAACCGGCTCCGCCTGTGACAATAGTTTTCATAAAATTAGATTAAAGATTATAGACCAAAAACCAAAAAAATTTAAAAATTAATTTCCTTTCCTCTTCATCGTCAGAATACTTGAAGCAAGTATTTTCGCAATCTCTTTGGTCTCAGCGATCAAATATTGATGCTCTTTTTCATATTCTCTTAAAATAAAACCGGCATCTTTTAAAATACTTAACCAAAACAAAGTTTCATTAGCCGATTTTAAAGCAATGTTGAAATAATTTCGGAAATCTTTCTTTGAACTTGCTCCTCTAGCCTCAAAATAATTCGCCCCCACGCTGGTACCACTTCTCGTTAGTTGGCTTTTAATCTCTCTTATCACGGGTCCGTTTGGCAACCTTACCAAAAATTTCAGCAACCTAATAATATAGCGATATAGACGAATCCTAAATTCTCCTTTTGCTTTCTCATCTTTCATCTATGTTTTTAATCTTTGGTTTTTGCTTTCTGTTTTCTAATCTTTAATCTTTGATTTTTAATCTTTAATTTTTAATCTTTAATCTTTGATTTTTGATTTTTGATTTTTGGTCTAATAACCGCCTCGCGGCTATTCTTACTGCTTCATCCGAAGTATACCTCGGCTGCCAGCCAAGTTTTTTTGCTTTTTCGATATTGTAACGAACTATAGGCACATCTCCTTTCCACCCACCTTTTCCACCAGTATATTTATATCTTACCTTATTCAATCTCATCTCTTTAACCACAATATCAGCCACTTTTTTTATGGTTGTGAAAGAACTGTTCCCTAAATTATAAACATCACACTGGGCTTTTGATTTCTTAAGTACGGTTATCATTCCATTCACGCAATCCTCGACTAAAAAGAAGTTCTTTTGCTGTTTGCCATTTCCTAAAATTAGAAGTTCTTTTGGGTTCTTTTTTAATTTATTTATAAAATCCCAAATCACACCATGATCCATTCTTGAACCGACAACATTGCCAAACCGAAAAATTAATCCTCTAATACCAAATAAATAGGAATAGGCACTAATTAATCCTTCGCACGCTAATTTTCCAGCACCATAAAGACAAATTGGCAAAAGAGGTCCCATACTTTCAACCATGTTCTTATTTCCAACATCTCCATAAACAGTGGAGGTGGAGGTAAATACGATATTTTTAATCTTCAACTGCCTCATCGCTTCCAAAACATTCCAAGTGGCAAGGGTACAGTTTTTAAGATCTAAATCAGTCATTTTATTGCCCTTGCGGATATCAGTATTTGCTCCCAGATGCCAAATAACTTCTTGTCCTTTCATTGTCCTTTTTAATTTTTTGAAATCTAACAAATCTCCCTTAATGAATTTAAAATTTTTCCTTTTCAAATTGTGCTTGATATTATCAATCGAAGCCAAAGACAAATTATCATAAACTGTCACTACCTTCTCCTCTTTTAACAACCTGTCGACCAAATGGGAGCCAATAAATCCAGCTCCCCCGGTAACAAAATGCTTTTTGAATTTTATTGTTTTTACCATATTTTTCATTTTACTTTAATTATTATTTTTTTTCAACCTTTTAAATCACTCGGAAAAATTTTCTTTTTAAAATTCTAATTTTTATTTTTTGAGATGATTTGGGAGAAATTAAACTTGCTAAATAATAAATAAAATATCTTAATGAAGGATAGGTCAATAGGGCTTTTAATAAATTCTTTCTTCCTCTTTCTATATCTCCAGATTTTAAAAACTCCCTTCCTACTTTATTATAAAAAAAACCCAATGCTTTTTTTCCTAATTGGGAAAAAGTGGGATAATGTTTTTCATAAAACGATTCAATTTCTTTTAAAGAAAGCGCGCTTGAGGCGGATTGTTTTCCTTCTTCTGGATAAGGATAATAAATCCATAAAATTTCTGGAAAACATTCCCACTTATGATTTTTTAAAACCCTTAAAGCAAAATCAACATCATCCATCACTTTTCTTTCATCGAACCAAAAATTTTCTTCTGTAAATATCTCTTTTCTTATCACGCATCCATTACCTACTCTCTGGCGCCAAAATTCATCCGAAGAATTACATTTTAATTCACCAATTTTTTTACCATCTTTTGTCCTTAATTCTGCCCAAGGAATGACTACGGCAATTTCTTTCTTTTCTTCTAAAAGTTTTATTGCTTTTTCCAAAAATTGTGACAAATACTCATCATCATCATCTAAAAAGGCAATGTATTTTGAATCAGAACTGGATTCTTTTACGCCTTGGTTTCTGGCTCTCGGAAGATTGGTTCTTTCTTTATTATGAATATATTTTATTCTTTCTTCTTTAAAACTCCTAACCACTTCTTCTGTTTTATTGTCGGGACTATCATCAATAATAATAATCTCAAAATTTTGATAGGTTTGATTTAAAACACTTTTTATTGCTCGACCAATTAAAAAATGATTTTTATATGTAGGAATTATTACTGAAACAAAATTTTTCATAATTTAGTAATTAAATTTGCAATTTTTTTAAACAAAGATCTTATAGGGAGAGGTATTTTTTGGAAAATTTTATAATACTTGACTCTCCACAAATACATTTTGGGGTGGACTATTGAAAGTTGATCTAAATTCGTATTTTCAAATTCTTTTTTCAAGTATGAATTCTTACTAAGATACTCTTTTTTTGCGAATAATAAAATATTCTGAGCATACCAAAAATCAACGTTCTCATTCTTCCATATTTTCTTTCGAATACAATCCACAAGAAAAAACTCTCTTTTCAAATTTTTCCGCCCAGTAATCTGGTCTGGCCATTGTTCGTTTAAATGGTGAGTTCCTCCTTGGAAGGGAACAGCGGCTGAAAATAAAATAACATCTCCCAATTTGACAAGAGAATCGATAAAAGTTTCATTTATCTACCCACTCCCTATTCACTTCAAGAATATCTGAAATTCCATATTCTCTGAAAACTGATAGCCAAGCACCGATTCCACAACCCACATCAATCACACTTTTTGGTTTTATTAAATCCATAACAAGAGGAACAACTTCTTTCGCTGACCGCAAGGAACCTTTCTTTTGTTCATGAAAAAAATCTTTTGAATAATAATTTTTACTCATTTTAAAAAAATTTTACAAATTCTCAAAAATTTAAAAATTAAATTCTCTTTTGAGAAACTTTGCGCAAATTTTGGAAAAGACCAAAATAAATAATAAATCAGATAAATAGGTTTGTGATTCAATTTAAATGCTTTTAAAAAAAAATGCTTTCCTTCTTTAATTCTGCCACTACGACAATAATATCTACCTACTTCTGAATAAAGAAAACTTAGGGGTTTTGATCCTAATTTTAAATAATAATCAATATGTTTTTGGAAAAAATAATCAACTATCTTGGGGGGAAGAGAAATAGTAGAAAGTTTTTTACCGCTCGGAGCAAAGTAATGATGATACACTTGTAATGGTTCTTCTATTGATTCTACTTTATGATTTTTCAAAATCCTAATTCCCAAATCTAAATCTTCTGGTCTTAAAATTTTTTCATCAAACCAAATGTTTTCTTTAAAAAACAAATTCCTTCTCAATACCGAGCCGTTCCCGATTCCTGTATTCCATATTTCTTTTACTGGATTAGTTTTTTTTGGCATTCTTATTTCCCATCCGTCTATTTCGTAAACATGTTGATTAAAGGGAATTACTCCTACTAAATCATTCCTTTCTTCTAATTTACTAACACATTTCTCCAAAAATTGCGGCAACCATTCATCGTCATCATCTAAAGAGGCAATATATTTTGATTGAGAGTCAGAATTTTTGATTCCTATATTCCTGGCTCCTGGAGGAGTTGTTCTAATTTCATTTTTAATATACTTTATTCTTTTATCTCCAAAACTTTCAACTATCTTTTTTGTCTCATCATTTTCGCTATCATCAACCACAATAATTTCAAAGTTCTGATAGGTTTGATTCAAAACACTTTTGATTGCTCTTTTAATCAAACGGGGGCGATTGTAGGTAGGAATAATTACGCTAACCTTTGGGTCCATAATAAATTTTATTTACGAAGTAATTTATGTTTCCACAATTGCAATTTATAACTCTTAAAAATCATAGGGAAAAACAAAGAGGTAACATAATAAAGAAAGTGTTCAAGAGTGGGATAAATTTTAAGCGCCTCTTTTAAATATCCTCTTCCTTCTCTCACTCTACCTGCCTGGCAATAAATCTTTCCAGTAAAGTAGTAAAGAAAACTCAATGCCTCTTTTCCTGCTTTTTTATAAGTTTCGAAATGTTTTTGAAAAAAATAAGGAATGTTATCTGCTTGCCTTTCAAATTTCGTTGAAGATGAGGTACCTTTTATTTGAGGTAATGGATAAGAAATCCACAAAACTCGGGGAATGATTTTTAATTTGTGGTCTTTTAATTTAAGGATAAAATCTAAATCCTCGAAAATATCATTTTCATCATACCAGATATTTTCTTTCACAAAAATCTCTTTTCTCAAGGTCCAACAATTTCCCACGCCGTGCTTCCAAAATCTAAAATCAGAAGGTTTTAAAATCCTCCTTTTTAAGATAGTACCATCTCTTAATTTGCTTATTCCTTGAGGAATGACGCCCGTTAAGCTTTTATCTTTTTCAAGTTCTTCTATCACTACTTCTAAATACCTTGGCAACCATTCATCGTCATCATCTAAAAAAGCAATGTATTTCGACTTTGGATTTGAATTTCTTACTCCTAAGTTTTTCTTTCTAGCTGCAGCTGATCCTTTTTGAATACCTTCTACTCCTATGTATTTTATTTTTGCATTATGGAAACTTTTCACAGCTTTTTCTGTTTTATTATCCGTACTATCGTCAACTACAACTATTTCAAGATTCTGATAGGTTTGTGCCAATACACTCTCAATTGCTCTTGTTATAAGTTGAGGGCGATTGTAAGTAGGAATAATAACGCTAACAAGAGGGGGTGATTTTTTGTTAAAGCTCATTTTTTATTCTCTTATTGCTAATAAATTGGTATAACTTTCTCCTTTATATTTCTTAAGAAGTTCTTCGGTAGCGGTGGGAGATAATTTTTTCTTATCTTCATCGATATTAAAAATAATAAAGCCTAATTCCAAAAATTTCTTAAAAAAATCCCTGGGAGAAAATCCTGCCATTGTAAGAAGTTTAGGGTTGAATTCGGTAAAAATTTTTATTTTTTTGTTTCCCTTTAAAATTTCTTTCATTCCTTCCAACACATTTGGCTCTCCTCCTTCGATATCCATTTTTATAACGTCGATTCTAATTTCTTTATCTTTAAAAAAATCGTCTAGCGAAATCGCCTCTACTTCAAGAAATCGGTTTTTCCCCGGGTAATAAAGAGTGGGAGTAACTGAATTAAAATTATCATAAAACAATTTAATTTTTCCTGATTTATCAGTAACTGCTTTCTGAATAGGTAAAATATTGCTCAACTTATTTGCTTTTATGTTTTTACAAAGTAAAGAATAATTATCAGGGTGGGGTTCGAAAGCAAAAACTTTTCCTTGTTTACCAACCAATTTTGCGCCGATTAAAGTATAATGCCCCCAATGAGCACCTATATCCACAAAGACCACTTTTCCCTTTAATTCCTTTTTAAAAATTTCGGTAGTGAATGGTTCGTATTTCTCCGAGAGGAGAAAAAAACGCCCGAACCCTAAATCAGAGGTATCTATGTAAAATATGTTTCCTTCGTCTACAACTGAGACAATCTTTTCCTTCGGTTTCAAAAGTAAATAAACTCCATCATAAATTTTCCTTACTAATTTAAACCTTGTAAGCCCTTTTTTAGCAAAAATTTTTTTTACTTTTTTAAAAATTGAGAGGAAAATTATTTTAATCTTGGAGTTATTTTTAACCATTTTCTAAAAATCCTATGCTTTAAAACTAATAAATTTAAATTTAAAAAAATGTTGGGGAAAGTGAATGTCAATAAATAATAAATAAAGTATTTTAGATTTGGATATATCAGAAGACCTTTTTTGAAATAACTCCTCGCTTTTTGAAAATCGCCAGCCCGACAATACTCCATTCCAATAAAATAATGAAGCCATCCTTCGGCTTTTTTTCCAGCCTCCTTATAAATTTGTAAATTTTTTTTGTAAAAATACTCTATCCTTCCAGAAGGAGTTCCAGAAATAAACCGCGTGGAATGGGATTCTCCTTTTTTCACTGGATAAGGATAGTTTACTCTTAATATCTCTGATAAAACTTCTACTTTATATTTTTTCGCTACCCTTATTCCCAAATCTAAATCTTCTGATCTTACCATTTCATCAAACCAGAGATTTTCTTTAAAAAATATTTCTTTTTTTACTACCCACCCATTTCCAATGTGACAGCGCCAAAATTCTTTTGGAAAGGGCTCGCCCCTACTTATTACCTCTCCGTTATGTAACCTTGACTCTCCCAAAGTGGTAACAGCCACCAATTCTTTATCTTTTTCTAATTTTGCAATGGTTTTTTCTAAAAACTGAGATAAAAATTCATCGTCATCATCTAAAAAAGCAATGTATTTTGATTCGGGGCTTGCTGCTTTTATCCCTTGATTTTTGGCATAATGAGGTGAGGTTTGCTTTCTATTATGAATATATACTATTCTTTTATCATTAAAACCTTTAACTGCTTTTTGGGTTTCATCATTAGGACTATCATCAATAATAATAATTTCAAAATTCTGATATGTTTGATTTAAAATACTTTGAGTTGCCCGACCAATCAAACGGGGACGATTGTAAGTTGGAATAACAACACTAACTTTTGGATTATTTGACTCCATGTTTTGTTTTTATAGTGTCATCACTATTCCATTCTTACTAACCTTAGTTTTAATCCTATTTATTTAAAAAATCTGTTATTCTCTTATTTTTGAAAGATAATAATAGAAAGGAAAAAAACCGCCGAAGGATAGGAAAGAAGGATAGGAAAGTTGGAATAGTTATTTTAAACCATTGTTTAATAAAATCTCATAAAAAACGCTTGATTTTAGATATTAACGATTTTATTCCTCTTTGAGGTAAATTTAAAAGAAAATAAAAAAAACCTTTTAGATAATTTGTACTTAAAAATGGATAATCAAGATAATCGATTTTTCTCCTGAAAATTGCCAAAGAATTAAACCCTGTGTCTATAACCAAAGAATCGCTAAAACCGAAGGCTTCTCTAACTTGTTTGATAAATAAATTCGGTCCCCACCAAGGTTCATCAATTACTGGCGCATCCGGAAAATAATCGTGAATAATAGCCAAACCACCAGAAGAAATTTTGGGATAGAATTTAATAAAATCATTACGACAACTTTTATAAGTATGATCTCCATCGATAAATAGCAAATCAATTTTATCAAATTTATCTAAATCTATCTCCTCGGATTTTTTTTGAATAAAGGAAATATATTCCTTTAATTCAGAAAATTTCTCCAACCTTCTTTTAAAATGAGGTTCTAAAACCGGATCAATACAAAAGAGTTTTCCTTTTACTTTTTTAAATTCTTTTATTGGATGATTTTTTCTTTTCCAGTTTATAAAAAATTCTGGGGGTTCAAGTTCGGAATTAAACTTTAAACCACTAGCAATAGCAAAAGAAGAAAGTCCACGATAAGGACCAATTTCTACAACTGCTTTTGGTCTTGTAGCCACCACTAAAGAAAAAAGTAAATAGGGTACTGCCTCTTCTGATTGAAATTCCCCTGAACAATTTTCTCGATAATCTCTTATGGTTTCTTCTAATAAAGTATAATTGGTATTTTTCATGTTTTTAATCGCAAAAAATTTTATTCAAAAGTGGATTAAAAAAATGTACGTTTAATTTTACCCAATAAAGGTCTAATTTTTTCATTAAATGGTATGTACGAATAAAAATAATTCATCCAGTTTTCAAATACCGCTTTTTGATATCCTGGATAGTCATTTTGGTATTTGCTCATAACTTTAAATAAATCCAAGGTTCTTCTTCTTCCAAATTTTTTAGCGTTTATTTTATGTTCTTTTCCTTTAAAAACTTTAACAAAGTATTCAGGAAAATTAAAAAGTTTTCCAACCTTCCCTAATTTTAAAGCAAAATCACAATCCTCAGCAAGTAAGGGCCCTTCATCGTATCCTCCTACTTTCTCCCAAGCAGATTTCAGAAAACACAAACTGCTCACTGGGGCAAAATACTCAAAGAACATCGCTTTTCTTATTTCTTGGTGTGTTGATTTTCTTAAAGGAACAAAATTTAATTTTTGAGAATTATCTTCATAACAAACAACAGAATTTCCACCACATGCAACATAATCAGGGTTTTCTTCTAAAAATTTAACTTGTTTTTCTAATTTTCTCTCATCACACCAAACATCGTCATCATCAAGGGTAGCTATGTATTTCCCTTTGGCAATTTTGATAGCGGTATTTCTCGCCTTGGCGATATTTCTTCTATCTTCTTTTGTTCCTCGATGAATTTCTTTTTGATGAATATATTTAATTCGTGAATCTTCTAAATAAGGAGAAAGAATATTGTTTGTTTCATCGTTTGGACTTCCGTCAATTATAATTATCTCTATATTTTTATAGGTTTGATTTAAAACGCTTTCAATTGCCCTTTTGACAAGTCGAGGACGGTTATAAGTAGGAATAACAACAGAAACTAAAGGAGGCTGCTGGTGCATAATTAATAATAAAATTTTATCACAAAAATGAAGCAGAGGCAAGATGGACTTGCCCCTGATTTATCTGAAAATCTCAAAATAACTCTCTCTCCCGCTGATATTTTCCAAATCTTCAGTTTTTAGTCGCTGGTTTCTTTTAATTCTTCCATTGATTTTTTGGCGTCGTCGATAAATTGAGCCACTGTTTCTTTGGTTCTGGCGCCAAGTAAGGATTTAGCAATTACCTGAGGAGGAATGGTTAAAATATGGGCGCCTGTTCTTGACCAGTATTCAACATTTTCTGGGGTTCTGACTGAACCAACAATAATTTCAATCCCCTTATATCCATGGAAATCAAGCCAATTTCGAAGTTCTTTCAAAACTTTAAAAGCCCTCTCTACCCCTTGTTCTTCGGAAATCCTTCCGCCAAAAACACTGATAAAACAAGGAGTTTTGGCTTTTCCAGAATTTGCTTCCATTCCGGCTTTAATCGCCTTAGCCGCAAAGAGTGCCTGATTAAAAGTGGTCATTGCGGTAACATTTACTCTCACTCCCTCTACTACCAATTGACGAATAACGGGCAAAAAGGAATTCCCCTTTCTGTCGGTAATGGTTACTTTAACGGCGATGTTTTCGGCCAATTTAGCGTATTCCCTAGCCTGATTTAGAATTTCTTCAGGATCCTCTGAGGTTACCTCGGCTGAAACTGTTCTAGGAGCAATTAATTGGGCAATCTCTAATGTTCTTTTTTTAATCCCCTCAATCCCTCCTCTAACTCCGCATTTCAGGCAAATGGTAGGATTGGTGGTAACTCCATCGCAAATTCCCCAGGAAAGGTATTTTTTAATCTCTGCGATGTCCGCAGAATCAATAAATATTTTCATATATCTTTATTTTCTTCTAATTTTTTTATAATTTCGACCGTTTTTTTAAGATTAGTTACTTCAAAATCATAACCTGTCTGGAAATCTTTATTATACTCTCTTCTGATTAAAAATGTCTTACATCCAACTGCTTTGCCTGCCCCAATGTCTTTCCAGCCGTCGCCAATTACGTAGGATCTTTTCAAGTCAATAGACCATTTTTGGGCCGCCTTAAGTATAAGGCCTGGCTTGGGCTTCCGGCAGGAACAATTATCTTTATCGTCATGAGGACAAAATTCAATTTCATCTACCGGTAATCTCTCGGCTATAACCTTGTGCATTTTCTCTAAATCCTCTATTCTCAAAAACCCTCGGCTTATATCCGGCTGATTGGTAAAAACAATATTTAGAAATCCCATTTTTTTAAATTCCTCTAAGCACTCTTTAACATCGGGTAAAATCTCAAATTCTTCAAATCTCCAAGGCGAAGACGGTTTCCCTTCTCTCATTATTACTCTATCAAGCACACCATCGCGGTCAAGAAAAATGGCTTTATTCTTTATTGGCCTCATTTTCAATCTTAGCCAAAATGTTTACCAAAAGATGGTCCATAACCAATTGGAAATCCTCTGTATGGGGCGTCCTCCGGGAATCATCAGGACAAGGAACAATAATACAAACATCCGCCTCCTTAGCAGTGGCTCCGGTATCTTTTCCTACTACTCCAATAATTCTTGCTCCGACCTTTTTGGCATAATTAATAGCTAAAATCAAATTCTTGGAAACCGTCTCTGTTCCTCCACCAACTGAATAGATAAAGAGACAGTCGCGGGAAGTAAAATTGTGCATTTCTAATTGTCTCTTGAAAACTGAATCCCAACCTTCATCGTTAGTTAAGGCTGTCAGAAGGCTGGGGTTGTCGGAAAGACAAAGGGCAGAAATTTTAGCAATTTTATTAAAATCGTTAGTGGCGTGAGAGCCTGTTCCCGCTCCCCCTCCTACACCAATAAAGAACACTCTCCCCTTTTGGGATTTTATCTCTAATAGAATCTCGATTGCTTTCTCAATAGCCTCTCGGCTAATATTTTGAGCAATCTCGGCAGTTTCTGCAAGATAGGTATTAATAAATTCCAATTTGTTCATACGACACAGAACAAGAACTATTCTCGTTCTCAGTTTTGGCTATCTGCTTTAAGTGATATCAGCAATAACTTTTACACCTTCTAAGTCAAAATGAAAGGGCTCTTCTCTGAAACCAAGGGATGCCATTACCTTTCTCAGTTTATCTTTTTGTTCTTCACAATAAAACAAGAAAAAGCCTCCTCCCCCCGCTCCCATTATCTTACCGCCGATTGCTCCATTGGCTTTAGCAATCTCGTACCAGCGGTTAATCTGGGGATTAGAAGTGCCTTTTCTTTTTATTTTTTCTCGCCAATGTAAATCCAACAACCTCCCGAAAGTGCTAAAGTCTCCTTGTATCAATGCCTCTTTGATTTCTCTGCCAATTTCTTTCACTCGATGAAGATTCTCAATCATATCTTTTTCTCTATCCCGGGTGGCTTTGGCTTGAACTTTTAAAGCATCCCGAGACTCCCTTCTAATACCAGTATAGAAGATTAGAAGATTATTTTCCAGTTCTCTAATCTTCTCCGGAGAGATTTTTTGGGGATAAAGTGGTTCAACCGTTACTTTTCCATCTTTGGCAGCATGAAAAGCAGTTATGCCACCGTAGGCTGCTATATATTCGTCTTGCTTGCCGGATGGCTCTTTTAGTATGTTAATTGCGATATGACAGGCCTGTTCAGCAATCTCTTTTCTCGGTGGCAAATCATTCTGGCTGGTATTTCTTAAAAAGACGTGAAGGCCAGTTAGTAAGGCGACGGTAAAACTTCCCGAACTACCCAGGCCAGTATTAGCGGGAATGTCGGCTGCCGAGAAAATCTCCACTCCTCCCCTAATGCCTATCAACTTCAGAGCCTCGCGGACAATAGGATGTTGAATTTCCTCCGGTTCATTAACTTCCTCTGTTTTAGAATAACAGACCCGAATGGTATCGTCAAATCTTTTGTGGATGGTAATGTAAACGTATTTATTAATCGCGGCTGATGTCCATTCGCCCTCATAAAGGGAATAATAGGAAGGCAAATCGGTACCTCCTCCACCAAGTGGAATTCTCATTGGTGCTCGAACGATTATCATAGGTTAAGTATAAAGTATTAAGTATATAAAGTATTTTGTGTCCTGTATTATGTATAATTTAACACATTAAATGTTTTCTGTAAACTCTGTTGTCAGGAAGTAAATTTTTCTTTGCCTTCCTCTATTATTTTTTTTGTTGTTTCCAAGCCCTCAGGGCAGCCAATTTCGTAAAATCTTTGGGAGGTCTCAAAAGCCAAAAGTTCTTTTTTTTCAATAAGTTTTTTGAAGTAATCCCCAATAGGAAAAGCCTTTTTATCCACTAAATCTAAAACTTTTTTCTTAAAAATGTTAAGCCCAAATTCGGTATAAATCATTCCCGGCTGATTGGGGTGCTCTTTGTCAAATACTTTAACAAAATTTCCATCAAGTATAATTTTACTCGGTTCCAACATGCCGTAATTTTTGTAAACCGTCATTAAGCCCATCTTGTCAAACTTTTTGAAGTAATTATAAACTTCTTGATAGTCAATAAGCAGGTAAGAGTCGCCATAGATAATAAAAAACTCATCCTCAAGCAACTCTTTAGCATTTTTTAAAGCACCACCTGTATCTAGAGTTCCCTTCTCTCTACTATACTTTATGCTAACACCGAATTTTTTTCCATCCCCAAAATACTCCTCAATTTGCTCACCTAAAAATCCTGTACACAAAACAATATCAAAAATCCGATTTTTCTTAAATAAATCTATCTGGTACTCTAAAAAGGGCTTTCCGGCAATCTGAATCATTGATTTCGGAATTTTTTTAGTTAAGGGATGAAGCCTGGTGGCTTTCCCTCCGCATAAAACTACTATCTGCATAATTTCTTGCCAATTGCTTAAGGAAACTTTAAGAAAGCGTTAATGATTATTTTGAAAATCCCAAAGCAAAAAGCGTATACGCCTGCTCCAATTAAAATAGAAAATAAAATGTGCAGATTATAAATTATAGGCTGGATTACTGCGAGATACATTGGAATGCTAGCCAAACCAGCGCCAATAAAACTGAATAAAAATTTTAAATTAAGGGGGCTGATAGGGGTAAATTTTAAAGTAAATTTAAAAAGTAAAAAGAAAATTAAAAGGATGGTAACCACTGTGGTTGCTGCTGCTCCGTAAAGGGAATATTTGGGAATTAAAATTAGATTTAATATTACATTAACAATTGCTCCAGATAAAGTAATCCAAAAAAGGTTTTTTTGCTGGTTTGAGACAACCAAGGCCTGGCCTAACGGCTGGCAGAGAAAAGAAATCCCAGCCATTATAATCAAAATTTGAAAGGCAAAAATTGAGGGAAAGTAACTTGGGTCGTAAATCCAATCTATTATTCTCGGAGCCAAGGCAATCCCGCCTACCACTATCGGAACCCCTAAAAAAACCATTGACTCCATATAATAATCCCAGGCATTTTGGAGTTTTTCTTTGGATTCCTTAAAAAATTTGCTTAAAACGGGATAAAAACTTGTTCCGATAAGCCCTGCTGGAATTAAGGTTACCCCAACAATTTTATAAGCGGCGTTATACCAACCAGTTTGGGTAATTTGCCCCCAATAACCCATCATCACTGAATCGGTCTGATTGTAAATCGTGCCAAAAATTCCTGCTAAAGCCAGCGGCCAAGACATTGATAAAACATTTCGCCAGATATTTTTATTAAAGCCCAATTTTAATCGACAAATCTTAAAATGAAAGAACAACAAAATTGAAGTTAAAGCCACTAAACTGGCAAATAAATAACTAAAACTTAAATTCTGAACCGAAGGATAATTAAAAAGAACAAAAAAACCTGCGCCAGTTACTACTAATGCCTGAAGAATTTTTGTCCAGGATTCATATTCCATCTTTTGGCGTGCCTGAAAAAAAGCGAAAATAATTCCCGAAAAGCCGTTTATTATAGTATAAACTCCTAAAATCCAGATTATTTCGCGAATTGCCAGGTCAGAAGTAATAAAAAAAGAGCCAATCAGTATCAAACCTAAATTCCCCAAGCCCAAAAGAATTTTTAGAGAGAGAATGTCCGGAAATTCTTTTTCTTTTTCTTTTTCCCGGGCAATCTCCCGGGTGGTTATTTGGGAAACTCCAAAATCAGAAAAGACAGCAAACAAACCCACAAAAGCCAAGGCAAAGGTGAATTTTCCATACTCGGTGGCTCCTAAAATGCGGGCGACATAAATAATTAAAATCAATTTTAAAAACCGGGTAATCCCTTCGGCTAGGGCCAGCCAAAAAGTGTTTTTGGCTATGGTCTGCTTGACACCCAAATTCTTCAGAAAAAAAACCTGAGGATTGGAGATAATGTCTCTAAGTATCGTCCTAAAATTCATTTTTTAGAAATTAATTTTTCAAAGATATCAAGGTAATAAATCTTCTTCTCATCAATTAAAAATGGCGCTAATCTCCTTTTCAGGTTTTTAAGATTTGGTTTTACCTTTTTTTGATAAAACCTGCCCAACTTTTTGAAAAGTTCTTTTTCGTTTTTTACTTTCAATTCAGGAAAAAGAAGCGGTGATGGTCTTACCTTATGGCTTAAAAACCAAACTATATCATAAAGATCTCTTGGTTGAAAGTCCTTTCTTTTTAGGGTTGCTCTTATTTTTTGAGAAAAAAGAAATTCCAAGGTATTGGTAACAACGCTTTGAACAATTCCAAATCTGCTCAAAATAGCAATTTCTGTCTCCGGCTTTATTTTTGGGCTGGTGTAATTTATCTTGATTACTAAATTTTCATCTCTATGAGGACTAATTCCCAACTGAAAAAGCAAATTCTTAAATTTCATTTCTCCAATTCCCGAACCATTTGTCTTTTTCATTTTATATTCTATTTCAAATCCCTCTTTTTCTAATTTGCCCTTTACCTTCAAAAAAAGATTTCTAATTTCCGAAAATTTTAAACCAAGATTGTCAAAATCTAAATCTTCTGAAAATCTATCTAAATCTCTCAAAAGTCGCAAACTGGTGCCTCCAATAAAAGAAAGAAGTTTAGAGGACTTCTCTTGGTATAAATAATAAATAATTTTGGTTTGAAGATATTCTCTAATTAATGCTCGGGGTTTGTTTTCTGGAATATTTAACCTCTTTCCTTCCTCTCTCAGGCTGTCTAATAGGTATTTACTTGCCATAGTTATTATATTTTTTAATTAAAATTTCAAGCAATTGATGAAATAATTTATTCTTTTTTGAAACCTGTTTTTTCCAATTTTTAAAACTTCTCCAATTAAATTTCTTTGGCAAATCCAATCTCAATTCTTCAATAAAACCTTCAGGATGCTCTATTTTTCTTCCCTTCAAATAAAGATAATCAAATAAAGCCTTTTCGGGCAAAGCAATACTATAACTATACTTTTTTTCTACTAAAACAGATTTAAAACCGAAAAATAAATCTGGTTTTAGATGGCTATAATAAAAAACTCCGTAATCTTTTGTCTTGAATTTTTTAGTTTTATTTATGGTTACCGAAGTTATAGCAAAAGGAATATCAGGAATAATGCTGTAGTAATTCAAAGCACTTTCTAAACTGATATAAGAGGGGCTATAAATAAAATTTGCCAATAAAAACGGATCTTTAATTTCAAAATCAGAAAGTTTGTAAATGCCACGAGAAATATTCTCTAAATATCTTTTTCTTGACCAAAAATTTAATTGATTTAAAGTAGTTTCTCTCTTTGCTTTTGGGAAAGACTTAAAAACATCCTCTAATTTAAAAAGGGGGTAACTTTTAAATCTATTTTTCAGTTCATTGAAAGTCATTTATTTCCAAAAATAATACTTTTTTATTATTATAAGAAATATATTACATCTAATCAATAGCGCGCTTAATCAAAAATTAAGAGAGATGCTCCTTAAACCATTTTACTGTTTCCTTTAATCCTTCCTCTAAATTGTATTTTGGCTGCCAGTTAAGTTCTTTTTTTGCTTTTGAGTAATCCAAACAACTTCTTTTTTGTTCGCCTGGTTTTTCCGGACCGTGAATTTCTTGACAATTAGAACCAGTTAATTCTTTAATTTTTCTGAAAATCTCATTGATACTTGTTTCCTTAGCAGTCCCAATATTATAAATACCGCTTTTTTCTTTTTTCATCGCTAAAAGCGCTGACTCAACCACATCTTTCACATAGACAAAATCGCGGGTCTGACAGCCCGAACCGTTGATAATTGGCTGACTGCCAGAAAGCATCTTATCTGCAAAAATTGCCACTACTCCTGCCTCCCCTTTTGAGTTTTGACAGGGACCGTAAACATTGGCAAGGCGTAAAGAGAGATAATCTAAGCCATATGCTTTTTTGTAAAACCAAAGATACTTCTCAACAGTTAATTTGGTAATTCCATAAGGGGATTCCGGATTTTCCAAATGACCTTCCGGAGTAGGAATAACATTGGTATCGCCGTAGATAGCCCCGCCCGACGAGGCAAAGATAAACTTTTTGTGCCCGGAAACCTGAATAAAATCCTGAATTAAATTCAGCGACCCTAAAATATTGATTTTAGCGTCAGACATCGGGTCTTCGACGGATTTTCGGACATCAATCTGAGCGGCAAAATGAAAAACAACCTCTGGCTTCTCCTTTTGAAAAATCTGGGAAATTTCTGGGTCTTGAATATCAATCTGGTAAAACCTGGCCTTTGGGTTAAGGTTTTCTTTTTTTCCGGTGGACAAATTATCAACGACCACAACCCAGTGGCCTTGCTTTATTAATTCCTCGACAAGGTGGCTTCCTATGAAGCCACATCCACCTGTTACCAATATCCTCATATTTCACCTAAATAAGGGAAGTTGTTCTCCGTTTTGTTTTCTTAAATAAAAACCCCGCATGCAAAACTAATTACAACTTTATAGAGGTCAACCTCTTGTTATTACCAGAAATATATCACAAAAATAATGCAGTTAACTAAAAATTAACCCAGGCCTGTCCCCGGATGAGATAGAAAAGAGACAGGAAATTGCCTAAAGGACAATCAATATCTTCTGATATGCCGGGGCGCAGAATCGAACTGCGACCTTTGCTTTTTCAGAGCAACGTGCACACCGTGTACACCACCCCGGCTCAATATCCTGAAATGGGCGAGGCAGGACTTGAACCTGCGGCCTTCGCAGTGTAAATGCGACGCTCTGCCACTGAGCTACTCGCCCATTAGGAACTGTTTTTTTTCACCTCCAATTTTACCCTGCTTCTTTCAATTTTAGGTATTTTGATAACCAGTATTCCATCTTTCATTGTCGCCTTTGCCCGGGAACCATCAATCTCAAAAGGAGAAATAATTCTTCTTGAGAAGTGGCCAAAATAACACTCACGGGAAAGATACTCTACATTCTCCTCTTTTGGCTCCTTCCTCTCTCCGCTTATGGCAATTATATCGTTTTCAATTGAAATCTCCAGGTCCTCTGGCTTTATTCCGGCAATTGCCGACCTGACAAACAAATCATTTTTATTGTGATACAAATAAACAGCCAGTTCTCCCTCGTCCGATTCCAAATTTCTTAGGGACGGAGAGGAGGGCGTTTCTTTGTCCGGTTCTTCCGACTTTGCCTTGCCTTTAGATTTTCTAAAAAAAGACAACATATCTTAAATTCAAAATACAATATCAAGTCTTCATTTTTCTTAATTTCCTAAATCCAAATAAAACAAAAAGTCCCCATACAGCAATCCCCAGAAGAATCACCAAAGCAATCTCGGTTAAATATGTTAAGGGAAGCGATGCCTCAAATCCCTCTTTCAGCCCTATTATAGAAAAATCGTAGAAACCGTGCAAGAGGGTGCTAATGCCCAAGCCCAAAACAACAAGCGAGGGCCTCTTCTTTTTGGCAAAAAAAGAGAGAGCCAAAAAATATCCCACCGTGGCTGAAGCCACGGCATGAAGAAAGGTAGCCGAAAAAAATCGGAAAAACAGAAGGACAAAAACATCCCTCAAATCCAACGCTGACAGAACCTGAGACAAAAAAATTAATATGTTTTCCGAAGCGGCAAACCCCAGCCCGGCAATTACCATATAGAGCATAGCGTCAACCGGTTCGTCAAACTCCGGGTCTTTCAAAATCTTCCCTTTGACCACCAGATACTTCAATAATTCCTCAACCAAAGCCACTGCCAAAAACCAATAGCATATTTCAAAAATAAGAGAAGGACCAAAGCCTCCCTTGAAGATTTTGGTTATGCCTTCTAAAAAAATGGCAGGCAAGGCAGCCAGCATTCCCCAAAAGAAAACCTTTACAACCAAGCGCTTGGGCTCGGGATGAACATCCTCGGGAAGATAAAAAAGCAGCCAGATTACACTGGGAAGAAGACCGAGAGCAAAACCTAAAACAATAAAAAAGAAGAAAGGCATCTATTCTGGCCAGTTCTCTACCATCAGAGACCTTTTTTTGTTTTTTAGGGGAAGCATCTGATAAATTTCTTCTGTAATAAAGGGAAGAAAGGGGTGAAGAAGTTTTAGACAGCTAAAAAGCACATAAACAAGGACATTCTGGGTAAGAGTTCTCCTTTTCTTAGAGGAGGCCTCTTTTGAAAGTTGTTTTTTTGATTGTTCAATATAAATGTCGCAAAAATCGTGCCAGAAAAAATCATAGAGCTTATGAGCCGCCTGGCCAAAACGAAAACTGCTCAAATCCCTATTGACAGATTTTGCCGTTTTTTTAAGGCGGTTAAGGATTCTCTTGTCAGCGCGGGTCAAGTTGCTTGACTTTGGAAGCTGTATCTGTCTTTTTGTTTTCGGGAACTGAAGCAGAACAAATCTTGCCGCATTCCATATCTTGTTGCAGAACTTCTTGCCCATAATGATGTTGTCTTCAACAAATCTGATATCCTGACCGCCCATAATCTGATAAGCAATGCCAAAACGTGTGGCGTCAGCCCCGTATTTTTCAACCAACAAGAGAGGGTCAATGCCCGTGCCCAGGGATTTTGACATCCGTTTTCCCTCGCGGGTCAAAACAGTGGGATGAATATAAACATCATAAAAAGGAACCTTACCGGTAAACTCCCTGCCTGAAAAAATCATCCTTGCCACCCAGAGATTAATAATGTCCCTTGCTGTAGATAAAACATCAGTGGGATAAAATCTTTTCTGGTCCCTTCTGGCTTTTTTTGATTTTCGGGGCCAGCCAAGGGCAGCAAAGGGCCAAAGAGCAGAGGAAAACCAGGTGTCTAAAACATCGTCTGATTGCTTTGGCTTACATCTTCCACAAACAGGACACCTTTTTGGCTTTTTTAGAGAAATAAAATATCTCTCTTCTGTCTGACAGCGCCAAATCGGCAAACGGTGACCCCACCAAATCTGTCTTGAGATGCACCAATCCTTGATATTCTTCAGCCAGTTAAAATAGGGCTTCTCAAATGCCTTGGGATGAAACCTTACCTTCCCCTTCTTGACTGCCTCCTCAGCCATTTTGGCAAGTTCTTTCATTCTTAAAAACCACTGAAAAGAAGGAATAATTTCAATGGTAGTACCGCAACGGTAGCATTTTGGAATCTGATGGACATATGGCTCAGATCTTTCCAAAAGTCCCTGTTTTTTAAGGTCGGAAAGAACCTTTTCCCTTGCCTCAAGAACGGTCAATCCCTGATATGCCGGGGGGACGTTTATCATTTTCCCTCTTTCGTCAATAACCTGAAAAATCTCCAGACGGTGCCTAATGCCCATCTCGTAGTCCTTCATATCGTGGGCAGGGGTAACCTTTACCGCTCCCGTACCAAAGTCCGGATCCACCATTAAATCGGCAATAATTGGAATCTCTCGATTAACCAATGGAAGAACTGCCTTTTTGCCGACCAATTCTTTATATCTTTTATCCTTGGGATTTACTGCCACTGCCCTGTCGCCGAGCATTGTCTCCGGTCTGGTGGTAGCAACAACTATATACCTGCCTTGCTCGGTTAAAGGATATCTAATATACCACAAACTGCCTTCTTTCTCCTTATATTCTATCTCCAGGTCTGAAAGAGATGTTTGGCATCTCGGACACCAGTTGATTGCCCTTTTGCCCCGATATATCCAGCCCTTTTTATAGTAATGAAAAAATGCTTTCTCCACTGCCTCAACATATCCCTTGTCCAAGGTAAAACGGGTTCTTGACCAATCAAGGGAACATCCCAATTTCTTAAATTGCTCCAATATCAGATTTCCGTATTTCTCCTTCCATTGCCAAACCCTCTTAATAAATTCCTCTCTGCCCAAATCAAACCGAGTTATTCCCTGTTTTTTCAATTGTTTTTCTACTACATTTTGGGTGGCAATGCCGGCATGGTCAGTACCCGGCAGCCAGAGCGTCTTGTATCCCTGAAGACGGCGCCAGCGAACTAAAATGTCCTGAACAGTAGCGTTCAGGGCATGACCCATATGAAGTGAGCCGGTAACATTGGGCGGCGGAAGAACAATGGAATAGGGCCTTCTTCTCCCTCCGGGAAGTTTGTCCGGATTAAAAAAACCAGACCTCTCCCACAGTTTGTAAATTCTTTCCTCAACCTCCTTCGGTTCGTACGGCTTTTTAGACATTTTCATAAATTTGCCTTCATTAATCCTATCAGTTTATTTGATTTTTTTCAACTTTTTTGTTAAACTTTTATTCTACCTGCCGCCATCGTCTAGTGGTTAGGACCCGGGGCTTTCAATCCCGAAACCGGAGTTCGACTCTCCGTGGCGGCACTGTGTCCTCTAAATACTATCTAAAAGTCGCCCGTGCAAACGACCTAAAAAAACCAAGGGAGAGAGTACTTTTCCGGTTTTTTGAAATCCTGCCCGGACTGCTCTCCTGGTCAACATTTGGGGGAATAATCCTTTTCTCCTGGCTCGCTCCATCCCTGACGGCCATTTTCATTATCCTGTTTGTTGTATATTGGTTTGTTAAAATAACCTACTTTTCTTTCTATCTAAAATCCGGCTATGAGAAAATGAGAAAGAGGGAAAAAATTAACTGGCTTAAAAAACTTAGGCGTATTAAAAACTGGCAAAAAATTTATCACCTTGTTCTCATCCCTGTCTATAAAGAACCCCTTGAGATCCTTGAAGCCTCAATATCCTCTATTAAAAAAAGTAACTATCCAAAAAGTCGGCTGATTATTGTTTTGTCCTACGAAGAACGAGCCGGCAGAGAAACCGAAAAAAATGTTCTTATGCTAAAAAAGAAGTTTGGCAAGGATTTCTTCAAATTTTCCCTTACCTGCCATCCCAAGGACCTTGAAGGAGAAATACCAGGCCATGGCTCAAACGATGCCTGGGCTTCTAAATTCGCTAAAGAAAAAATTATAGACCCCCTCTCAATTCCCTATGAAAATGTAATTGTCTCCTCTTTTGATGCCGACACGGTTGTTTTTCCCCAATACTTCTCCTGCCTAACATACCACTACCTTACCTCTCCTGAGCCCTGCCGAACCAGTTTCCAGCCAATTCCCCTTTATATCAACAACATCTGGCAGACCCCTGCTTTCTCGCGCATTTTTGCCTTCTCCTCAACCTTCTGGCACACAATGAATCAGGAAAGACCTGAAAAACTTATTACATTTTCCTCCCATGCAATGAGTTTTAAGGCATTGGTAGAGGTTGGCTTTAAGCAGAAAAATGTCGTCTCCGACGACTCAAGAATATTCTGGCAGTGCTTCTTTTATTATGACGGCAATTACAGGGTCCAGCCCCTATTTTATCCCCTTTCAATGGACGCCAACTGCGCCAAAAGCACCCTAAAAACAGCGGTCAATATCTACCGCCAGCAAAGAAGATGGGCCTATGGAGTGGCAGAAATTCCCTATTTTCTCTTCGGCTGTCTAAAAAATAAAAAGGTGCCTTTTCTTAAAAAATTATTTCTGGGATTTGACCTCTTGGAGGGCCACTGGTCCTGGGCTACGGCTTCACTTATTATCTTTTTGCTGGCTTGGGCGCCCCTCTTTTTAGGCGGAAGTAAATTTTCTCAAACCCTGCTCTCCTACAATCTACCCACAATAACCAGCCGCATTTTAACCATTGCTACCTTTGGAATTATCTTTAATTGTTATTTAAGCATTATCCTCCTTCCGCCGAAACCGCCAAATTATGGAAGATATAAATATCTGCTTTTCGCTTTTTCCTGGATTTTACTGCCGGTAATAATGGTCATCTTTAGTGCCCTGCCGGCACTGGAAGCCCAGACCCGGCTGATGTTGGGCAAATATATGGGATTCTGGCCCACTGAAAAGACGAGATAAATTCAATCCCAACTAAAAATAGGAAATGACGAAGCAAATCCTCTTACCTCTTCTCTAATTTCTTTTATTTTTTCCTCGTTTTCAATATTCTGGACAACCCGGTCAATGAAATCGGCTATCTTTTCCATATCAGGGGGCTTCATTCCCCGAGTGGTAACAGCCGGGGTACCCAAACGGATTCCGCTTGTTACTGTAGGTTTTTGGGGGTCATAGGGAATAAGGTTTTTATTCGCGTATATACCCGCTTTCTCCAGGGCATCCTGGGCCGCTTTTCCAGTTATACCCTTGGGTCTTAAATCTACCAGCATACAGTGATTATCAGTTCCGCCAGTAATAATTTTGAATCCTCGGTTCATCAAACCAGCAGCAAGCGCCCTGGCATTTTCAATTATCCTCTGGGCGTATCTTTGAAATCCCTCGGTTAGATTCTCCCCAAAAGCAACTGCCTTTGCCGCAATTATATGCTCATGAGGGCCTCCCTGAATCCCGGGAAAGACCGCCTTATCAATCTTTTTGGCATATTTTTCCTTACACATAATAACTGCGCCACGGGGACCGCGCAGGGTTTTATGGGTGGTAGTGGTAACAACATCAAAAATGGGCACAGGATTTGCCAGTTGCTTTCCGGCAATCAGCCCGGCAATGTGAGCAATATCAGCCATTGTAATAGCGCCTACCTCATCGGCTATTTCCTTAAATCTCTTCCAGTCCAAATTCCGGGAATAAGCAGAAAATCCGGCCAATATTATCTTAGGCCGGTGTTTCTTTGCCAACTCTTCTACCTCGTTCATATCTATCCAGCCCTCTTCATTTGTATGGTAATGGACAAAGTTATACCATTTTCCGGAAAAACTAACCGGAGATCCGTGGCTGAGATGCCCCCCTTGGTCCAACGCCTGAGATAAAACTGTATCGCCCAAATTTAACAAGCCAAAATAAACGGCCATATTAGCCGGACATCCAGAAAGGGGCTGAACATTGGCATGTTCGGCCTGAAAAATCTTCTTTACCCTTTCAATAGCCAAACTCTCTATTTCATCAATAAACTGATTTCCGGGATAATACCTTTTTCCCGGCACCCCCTCGGCATATTTATTGGTAAAAGGGGTTGACATTGCCTCAAGTACAGCCGGGGAAACATAATTCTCTGAAGCAATCAACTCAATCCCCTCCTTTATCCTTTTGTCTTCTAACTGAGAAATTCGAAAAACCTCAGGGTCCTCTTCCCTAAGAAATTCCTTTTTAAGCGGATAATAGTCCCATTTTCTTTCCATATTTTTTTATGATTTCTTGAACCGACCTTTATTACCTTAATTGTACCATCTAACTACTTCATTAACAATTCTTGATAGTTTCTTCCTTGCTGAGGCATCTTGTTGAGGCGTGCATATCGCAGCCGAGCCCCAGAATAAGATTGCGCTTCAGAAAAGGTATGGACGGCTCGGCGAGATATAGAAGCGCCTGGGAATAAACTACTTCTTACTGCTTACGGCGACTTCGTGCTCCCCGAGGCAAGATGCCTCAGCAAATTTGTTACCAAAGTGGTCAGCAACTACACCTTAACATTAAAAAACTTTCTATCTCTCTGTCAAGTGTTATTAATACAGCCGCTCGGGCAAAACACCCGAGCGGCTGTAGACTAATCCCAAATCTCTATCAGCACTACCTTTCCTTATCTTTTTTTCGCCAACTCTGCTATTCTCTCCATCAGTTGGGAAACTGCTTTAGAAATCGAAGCCAGCTGATTCCCTACAGATTTCAATATAGCGTCTGCCGAAGTAGAGGTTGCCGAAGTAGAGGTAACTCCCTTCTCCACAATAACCTCAATATTAACACTTGCTCCGCCAGGACAACTACAACAGCCGCCACAGGTTGAACCTGACTGCCATTCTATTATCCCTTGCTTTTTATCAACCTTGCAATAAGTATCTATCAATTTGGAGTTGGAATTATAAGTATCTGAAGAAACGGAACATTTATTAACTTCTGTAATCCTCCACCCAGATTTTGGATTTAGTTTAATCCATCCTGTATTTTGTGGCTGGCCCTTCCCGCAATCGGCATCAGAATTACCTCTTACAAGAATCTTGTATTTGGTCGGAGAGACATACTTCCTTTCTATATCCCAAGCGTCCGGATAATAATGATATTTCCCGTCATAAGGGCAATATCTATACGAAGTAGTATAGGTATCATCAGAACTGCCATCTAGGTTTGCGGAATATGTTTTTCCATCTTTGGCAATATTTCCAAAGATTTGTAATTGCTTAGGATCGTATTCATAATCTGTTTTGCTAAACTGCGCCAATACATCCTCTTTTCCAACAATACTGAAATAATTGTCGCTTTCATCGCTTAAAATATCTCCAATAATGCTGATTTTAAGCTTATTTCCCACAAACTCTTTAGTCGGCGTCCACTTGAATGACTTTGCGGACAATGAATAATCATTAACTAAAGTATAAGAATCTTGATTTTCATAATCATACCACCTAAGGCTAATCAAACCATTGCTGTCCACATCTGAAATTTTAGAATAATCCCACTTTATCTCATAAGTATTTCCGACTACCCATGTCTCTCCTCCGTTGGGAGAAATAACGGTGATAAATTTCTTCGCTTTTCCAATTGTCTTTGTTAAAACATTGTTGTTTTCATTAGACTCATCTACTCTGTTTTCCCAATCTATAATTGCAGAAACAGTCGCTCTTTCACCGTATGATAGACCAATCAAACTGCAGGTATATCCCCCAGTAACAGCGCATTTACCCGGTGCAGGCACCTTAAATCTATAATAAGAATTCCCCGGATATTCTTTACCCGTATCTTCGTTGCGAAGTTTTATTAGAAAATCATCAGTACTCGACCCAGATCCGACATTACAGTACTTTACCTTAATATAATAAGATCCCTCATAGTAAATATCTTTGATTGTGAGATCTGGCTTCAATTCTTTCTTTTCACAAACGTCCATATATTTTGACTGGCCATATTTTGCCCCCACATTCTGAGCACAATACAATCCTGCTTGGCAGTCGGCATCAGTATCGCAATCACCTTCTCCTTCGGCACAAGGACAATTAGGTGAACAATAGTTCCAGGACCAGAGAGGAGAGGTGTGGCAGGTTGTTGTAGCGGAAACAATACTGAAATAATTATCGCTGAAATCCTCTATTGGAACATCTCCAGTACCGTAATAAGACACGTATCTTACCCGAATTTTATAATCATCACCTGCGGGAATATCAAGGGGAACGGTCCAAGAATAACCACCGGTACTTCCAACCAAAATTAGAGTAGTAAGAAATTTATAATATCTACTTCCCTTAAATAACGTCACTTCTACTTCAGGAACGGTGCTCGTAGAAGTAGTAGTGGCAGAAAAAAGCCCTTCTGTGCTCCAAGTAATTTTGTAAGTCTTACCTTTCTCCCACTTCTCTCCTCCATTGGGAGAAATAACGGTAATGGACCTTCTAATAGAACTTATAGTGAAAACCTCTGTTCTTTTGTTATTGCTCTCGTTAGATTCATTAATGATATTCACATCCTTAGGATCTATTTCTACTGTTATAGTATTTTTTCCTTTTCTAAACCAAACATTCTTGCCGTATTTTGAGCATAGAATCTTTTCGGTAAGGGTATCTCCAATTCCTATTTTCTTTCCATAAAAAGTATTAGCAGCGTGATAACCATTAATGTAGGTCCAAGCAGTAAGGGTAGACCCGTCTACTGCCTTTGTTCCAATGTTTTTTATAGTTGCAAAAATACATATTTCATCTTCATCGGTGGGATTAGCCGGTCTCCATGAAATGTCGGTAACGACAAGATCTGGTTTAGGTTCTTTTCCGACAATACTGAAATAATTATCGCTTTCGTCTTCAACCAAAACTGGGTAATTTGGAGAAGTAGCACTTTCTGAAACTTTAATTTTATATTTCTCTCCGGGAGTAAAATTACAAATTGAGTCATAACAATCAGCGACTTTCCAGGAATATTTACCCAAAGTAGCAGAAAGGTCGGGACTAATTCGGTGCCAGGTTACAGGGTAGTTTTCCCTAAAATCTGCCAAAAATATTGTCACTCTATCAATCCCCTTTGAACTCCAGGTAATGTCATAACTTTTTCCAATCTCCAACTTCTCTCCTCCGTTGGGAGAAAGGACTTTAATGTAAGGTTTTACTGGTTTACACCCATAAAGTTCGTTTAATTTGGCTCTGGTGGTTGGTCCTACAAAACCTGTTCCGTGCTCCAAACCCCAGCGGGCTAAGATATCTTTTCTATACTTTTCCTGAAAACCAACTACTGCCGACGCGGTCCAATTTCCAAAATAAGCGTCACCAATTTCTCTTTTGTTTATTGTGAATCCCTCTTTCTTTAAAGCGGTCTGTAAAGCGGAGACCTCTGACCCTTTATCTCCGTATCTTAGATCAACCTTAAAATCGTGACACCAAACTTCCGCCTGCGTCTGAGTTTTATCCAACTGCTGCTGAAGTTGAGTAATTTGCCTTTGAAGTTGTTCAATTAGTTTCTGAAGTTCAATAGCGGTCATTGCCTTAGCATCTGGCAAGCCAAAATTAAACAAAAAGCCAAAAACGGCTAAAAAAGATATAACGAAGATAATTTTTTTGCTCATATGTTTGTCTTATCCAAGAATCCTAAATTCTTGGAAAAATATTATTGATTCATATTTTCGACCTTTTCTACCTACTCGACCTTTTACTTATTTTACTAACCCAATACCCAATGTCAAGCAAACTACTCCATATGCACCTTTTCTCTAAAGAGAGCGAGGTGCTGGGCCAAACCTGGGTAGGCTTTCAACTTCGGGTCCTTTTCTAAAATCTCTTTAGCCAGATTTCTTGCCTTTTCAACCAAAAACATATCCTTAAACGAAGACATCGCCAGGTCAGGAACTCCCCACTGCCTTGTGCCAAAGAAATCCCCCGGTCCTCTAATTTTAAGGTCTTCTTCTGCCAATTCAAATCCATTCTCGCAAGAAATCAAAGCCCTCAATCGGGAAGCAGCCTTTCTTGAATAGGAACTGGTCAATAAAAAGCAATATGACTGATGCCTTCCTCTCCCTACCCTTCCCCGAAACTGGTAAAGTTGAGCCAAACCAAAACGCTCCGCCCCCTCAATTACCATTATGGTGGCATTCGGAATATCAATCCCCACCTCAACAACCGAGGTAGAAACCAATATGTCAATTTTGCCCTGGCTAAACCGCTCCATTATCCTCTCTTTTTCTTCGGGCTTCATTCTGCCGTGAAGTTGAGCCACCTTTAGGTCGGGGAAAATCTCCTTAGATAGTTTTTTATATTCTTCCTTGACCGCCTTAACCTCGGCCCAGCCTAGATTGCTCTTCTCGCTCACATCCCCTTGAGAATTTTCAACTGGCTCTATTCTCGGGCAAATAACAAATGCCTGCCTACCCTCTCTTATCTTTTTTCTAATAAAATCGTAGGTTTTTTCCCTCTCTTTAGGAGGAACAATTTTTGTTATCACCTTCTTTCTCCCTTTTGGCATCTGGTCAATAATAGAAATGTCAAGGTCGCCGTAGACAGTTAGGGCAAGGGTTCTTGGAATAGGAGTGGCGGTCATTGATAAAAGATGGGGAATTAATTTTGCCTGACCGGCATTGCCCTGGCAGAGCCGCGCCCTTTGTTCCACCCCAAATCGATGCTGTTCATCCACTGCCACAAAAGCCAAGCGCCTAAACCTTACCCTGTCCTGAATAAGGGCATGGGTGCCAATAAGCAAATCAATCTCCCCTTCCTTTGCCTTGTCAACAATTTTCTTCTGGGAAATTTTTACCTCCTCTTTTCCGATTTTAATTCTGGCTTCCTTGCCGGTAAGCAGGCCTATTTTTACATTGAAATCATCTAAGAGAGCGGAAACGTTAGCAAAGTGCTGCTTTGCCAAGACCTCGGTGGGCACAAGAAAAGCGGCTTGAAAGCCAGCCTTTACTGCCGACAAAAAAGCCAGGGTGGCGACAACGGTCTTGCCCGAACCAACATCCCCCTCCAAAAGCCGGTTCATAGGCCGGGGTTTTTCCATATCCTTTAATATCTGCCAGGCCGCTTTTTTTTGAGCGTCGGTTAATTGAAAGGGAAGTTTGGCTACAAACTGCCGGCAGAGTTTCAGGTCTATTGGTATGGGAAATGCCCTTTGCCTGTTAATCTTTAACCTTTCTGACAAAACCAGAAGTTCAATAAAAAAAATCTCTTCAAAAGAAAATCTCTCCCTTGCCTTCTCTGCCAGTTCAAATGAATCAGGAAAATGAACCTGCCAGATTGCCTCCCTTAAGGGAAGGAGTTTGTTTTCTTTTCTTATCTTTTCTGGAATGCTCTCAGGTATCCTGTCTTTCAGGCTTTTGAGAATAGACATTATGAGCATTCTCAACCAACGGGAAGAGAGTCCTTCGGTCTCGGGATAAACCGGGACAATCCTTGCTGTATGAATCAGGTCTCTTTTTGAAAACGCTCTGCCTCTTGAGGAAATTTTTTCATAGGCAGGGCTGGAAAGATAAATCCCTTCCTTGGCTCGGGAGACCTTTCCTACCAAGCAGACAATATCTTTCTCTTTTAAAACATTGGTAATATAGGGCTGATTAAACCAGACAACCCTGATAGCCCCGGTCCTGTCGGAAACCACCGCCTGTGTTATGGTCATTTTTTTCTTCCAGGTTCTGCTGTTTTTAATCTCTAAAATTTTTCCCAAAAAACAACCAATCCTTCCCGCCTCTGCTTGAGAAATAGGAATAATATCAGAAAAATCCTCGTATCTACGAGGAAAATGAAAAATAAGGTCTCGAATAGTTTTAATCCCCAACCTCTTTAATCTCTTTTGGTATTGAGGTCCAACCCGGGGCAGGTCGGCAATAGGGGTGGAAAGATTAACCTTCATCCCTTTGTCTTAATCACCTCGTCAATAATTCCGTACTTCTTTGCCGCCTCGGCTGATAGATAAAAATCGCGGTCAGTATCCTTTTCTATGGTCTTTAGGGGCTGGCCAGTATGCTTTGCTAAAATCTTATTAAGCCGCTCTTTTATTTTGATAATCTGCTTTGCTGTAATTTCAATCTCCACTGCCTCCCCGCTCACTCCACCCATTACCTGATGAAGCAGTATCTCAGAATTAGGCAGGGCAAATCTTTTTCCTTTCGTTCCAGCAGCAAGTATGGTAGCAGCCATAGAAGCAGCCATTCCCACGCAAACCGTTGAAATGTCCGGCTTAACATACTGCATCGTGTCGTATATTGCCAACCCGGCCGTTACCGAGCCCCCGGGACTATTGATATAAATCTGGATATCTTTTTTAGGGTCTTTTGAAGACAAAAGCAATAATTGGGCAATAATTGAGTTTGCCAAGGGGTCAGTAACCGGGCCAGCCAGAAAAATTATCCTTTCCTTAAGTAGGCGGGAATAGATGTCGTATGCTCTCTCTCCGTATTGAGTTCTCTCAATAACTGTAGGAATCATATTTTTGATTGTTGTATTGATAATGACTTATTTTAGCATTGCCGGAAAAAAAATTCAATACACTACAAAACAAGCGGCAAGAAGAAGAGAAACAACTCCCAAAACCTTAATCATCAGATTAACAGAAGGACCGATAAAACAGGTAAGAAAAAACCAAACAAGGATTGAACCGATTAGCAGTCCGGCTAGAGCCCCGGGTCCCAAGAGCAAGCCAACAAGAAGGGGTACAACAGGCAAAAAAACAGCAGATGGGCAAAAGGCTCCCTGAGTTAAATGAGGCAAAGAGGTTTTAGATAACAAATAAAAAAAGCAATAGGCAATAAGCGGCGCTAAAAACAAGCCAGTTAAAACCGGTGGTCTATCTAAAAAGAAAGGGACCTTGGCTCCCAATCTGGCTAACTGCTGAATATAGGCAAAATACAAAAGAATCCCGCTGAATCCTGCTCCAAGAGCGGCAAAACCCTGCACGGCAATCATGCCGTTTGGAAAAAATCTAATTCCTCCTTTATCACCTATTCTCCCAAAAGCACCGGTAACAACGGAAAGGTAAAGATTAAAAGCAACAATAATCGGAGACAAAGAAACCGCTGAGATAGCAGCAATAGAAAGACCGTAGATGCCGGAAATAAAATAAGCGGGTAAAATAATTAACAATCCGTCAAGAATAAGAAAAATGGTAAACAAGACCCTGTTGGACAAATCAGCCGAGGCAAAACTAAACCCATTTTTTGGCAAGAAGAAAAAAATCTTTTTCTTCCTATTCTTTAGGTTGAAACGAGAGGAAATTAGAAAAATAAAAATAGTGCCAAACAAAGCAATCAAAGAAGTTATCGCCAAACGCCATTCAGAAATACCAAATACCCTGCCTGCCTTGATAATAAAAAGGAGAAATCCTAGTCCAGAAAGAAAAACAGAAAGAGAAAACCCTGCCACAAGACGAAAAACAGGGGTTCTTCTCTTCCAAAGATAAACAAAGGCAACTGAAATCATTGATGACAAAAGAGCGCAGGTTGTAAAAAGCAGGGGGAACAAGGGAGCAAAAGAAGAGTGGAGAAATAGAAGGCTTCCCAATACAATGCAGACCATGTTTGTTAATACATAGGTCTCAAAAATATCAACAGAAAGAATAAGGGGCATAATCTCCTCCCTAAACCTTGCCGCCGGCGCATCTCTTCCTAGGTGAAGAAAAAGAGAAAATAAGGAAGAACCTGCCCCCAAGGCAATAAGGGGCCTTAAGGAACCGAAGAAAAAATAACAAAGGGAAACAACCAACAATCCCAAACCCCCTGAAAAAAAACCTCCTGCTATACTCGAGCGAAAAGAAAGGTCAGGATTTTTTTCCTTACCTAAAATCAAAAATTCTATAATAATGGCATTCAGTCCAGAAAAAATAACCCCCAGCAAAAATCCCCCTGCTTCTTTCCATCCCAAGCCAATCAAGAAAACAAAAAACAAAAAGACTGCCCACTTTCCAACTGCCAAATACTGCCTTTTTAAAAAAGTTCTGGCCTCTTGGTAGGCAGACGGCTCACTCTGTCCTCTCTTGCCGAGGTTTGAAGAATGTGCTCCTTGAACAAGAAAATAGGCAAAAAATAAAGCCAAAAGCGAAGCAAGAATAGAAAGGTAAAGCATTATTTTTCTTCTTCCTCTTCGGGACCTCTAACATCTATCTTCCATCCGGTTAATTTCGCCGCCAGTCTTACATTCTGGCCATCTCTGCCAATTGCCAGTGATAACTGCTCCTTGGGAACAATTACCAGCGCCTTATTCTTCGGCATTATCTTGACTTCGCTTACCTTAGCCGGAGAAAGCGCCTGGGAAATATACCTTTGAGGGTCGTCTGAATACTCAACAATATCAATTTTTTCTCCTCCCAACTCCTGGATTACTGCCTGAACCCGACTCCCCCTCTGGCCAACAACCGCTCCAATTGGGTCTATTCCCTCTTGTTTTGAAGCCACGGCAATTTTTGTTCTTGAACCAGCCTCCCGAGCAATTGATTTTATTTCAACCTGGTCGTTGGCAATCTCGGGTACTTCTAATTCAAAGAGTTTTGAGACCAACTTTGGATAGGCGCGAGAAACAATGACTGTTGACATCTTAGGTGATTCTTCAACCCTAAGAATGTAAACCTTTAGACGCTGACCCAATCGATAAAATTCGCCGGGTGTCTGTTCTTCTTTGGGTAGCAAGGCAAGTGTCCTGTCAAGGTTAAGATAAACATTCTTTCCTTCAATCCGCTGGACAATCCCAGAGACAACCTCGCCCTCTTTTGACTTGAATTCTTCATAAATTGCTGACTTCTCTGCCTCTCTGATTTTTTGGATAACTACCTGCTTCGCTGTTTGGGCAGCGATCCTGCCATAGTCCTTCTTTGCTTCAAGAAAAATCATCAGGTCCTCACCTACCTTTATGTTGGGGTCAATGGTTTTCGCCTCCTTTAATAAAATATGCCTCTCCGGATTAAACCTTATCTTTTCCTTTTTATCAGACAATATCGCTGTCCCAGTTTTCTTCTTCTCCTCTTTTAGTTTTTTTAACTCCTTTTCTGAATAAATCATATTTTTGTCAACTACCCTCTTTACCTGCCAGAACTTAACCGAGCCGGTTTCAGGATTAAGTTTGGCTCTAATAATCTGCCCTTTTCTGCCATACTCCTTTTTATAGGCGGCGGCAATCGCTGCTTCAATTGACTCCAAAACCTTCTCTTTGGGAATTTTTTTCTCCTCGGCAATCTGAGCCAAGGCCGATGTAAACGTCTTAATGTCCATACAAACCAAACATTAACAAATTTAACTGATAAAATCAAGTTTATCATTCCCAGATTTGCCAAAACAAATAAAGCCAGGTATAATAAATAATGTTTGCTGATTAAAATATGCTGGGTCGCCCAGCCCTAAAGAATATAGGGCTGTGGGAAATCGGAAACAATACCTTAAAAATCTGAAATTCTAAATCCTAAACGAATTTATCTCAAATCTCAAAATGACAATTCAAAATGCAAAATGAATTTTTCGCCCGGAATTTAGAATTTAGGATTTAAAGTATAATTTTGAATTTTGAGATGTAATTTTGAGATTTGAGATTTGAATTTTGAGATTTGATTCCTGCCAAGGCGGCAGACAGAAATAACATAATAACATCAATGCCTAACTATAAAATAAAAAATATCAAACTGGCAGAAGAGGGAAAAAAGGATATTGAGTGGGCGGAAAGCAATATGCCGGTTTTAATGGCAATAAGAAAACGGTTTGAAAAAGAGAAACCACTAAAAGGCATTGTCGTCGGCTGCTGCCTTCATATAACAAAAGAAACAGCGGTTTTGGTAAAGACCCTCCGGGCTGGCGGAGCAAGGGTTTTTTTAACAGGTTCCAATCCCCTTTCTACAAACGACCGAATAACTGCAGGTTTGGTAAAAGAAGGAATAGGAGTCTATGGTTGGCGGAACCTGACCAAAAAGGCATATTACTGGTGTATTAATAAGGTCTTGGCTCAAAAACCGAATATCACAATGGATGATGGAGGAGATTTGATAAGCACAATTCACTCAAAAAAGCCGGAACTAATAAAAGAGATTATTGGAGGAACAGAGGAAACAACCACGGGGGTTATCAGATTTAAGGCAATGGAAAAAGACGGCGTCCTGAAATATCCGGTAATAGCAGTTAACGACGCCCATTCAAAATTTCTATTTGACAACCGATACGGAACAGGACAATCAACAATTGACGGAATCTTAAGGGCAACATCTACCCTTCTGGCAGGCAAAAGATTTGTTGTCTGCGGATACGGATGGTGCGGCAGAGGAATTGCCCTCAGGGCAAAAGGAATGGGAGCAAATGTGACAATTGTTGAGGTAAATCCTCAGCGAGCCCTAGAAGCAACAATGGACGGGTTTCTGGTAATGCCTATAACTAAAGCGGCAAAGGCAGGAGACATCTTTGTAACTGCCACCGGCAACACAGATGTAATAAGAAAAGAACACCTCTTGAAAATGAAAAGCGGGGCGATTTTAGCCAATGCCGGCCATTTTAATGTTGAAATTAATATCAAGCATTTGGTTGAAATAAGCAAAGGCAAAAGAAGAATTCGGGACAACCTTGAAGAGTACCAATTAAAAAATGGAAAAAAACTCTACCTTTTAGGAGAGGGCCGGCTCGTTAATTTGGCAGCGGCTGAGGGCCACCCTTCCGAGGTAATGGATATGAGTTTTTCCCTTCAGGCATTAAGCGCCGAGTGGCTGACCAAAGCAAAAGGGCTAAAGCCAAGGGTCTATAGGGTGCCGGAAAAAATTGACCAGGAGGTCTCACGGCTTAAATTAAGAGCAATGAAAATAAAGATTGACAAACTAACTCCAAAACAAAAGGCATATCTTCGCTCCTGGCAGGAAGGAACATAAATAAAAAAAATGGCAAAAAAAGAGGCTCTGCCAAAATTTAATATACCCTTGGAAAACAACAAAAAATTGGAAAAACTTGTATCAGGCATAGAAAGAAATAAGGTCCTAAACACCCTGCTCCGAATGTCGAATGTCAACGCCATTGACAGAATGGGGTTTAACGACCATGGGCCTGTTCATGTCAAAATCACCGCCAATCTGGCTCTGAGGATTTTAAGAATTCTGGAAAAAAGGAAGATTGTTCCGAATATTGTCAAAAACTACGGCATGAGCAAAGAAGATGCCGAGATAATTGTAGTTATGGGGGCAACCCTTCACGATATTGGTATGGCAGTCCACCGTCAAGGCCACGAAATCCTGTCAACCATCTTTGCCCTGCCCATTATTGATAATCTCCTTTCCCCCATCTATAAAAAAGAGGAGGAAAGGACAATAATCAAATACGAAACCCTTCAGACGATATATTCTCATGAGCCGACACGGGTACCCCTGACAATTGAAGGAGGGGTAGTAAAGGTTGCCGATGCCCTGGATATGGAAAAAGGAAGGGCGCGCATTCCATATGAAGCAGGACAGATAAGCATCCATTCAATCTCCGCTTTAGCCATTGAAAGCGTCCAAATAAGCGAAGGCAAGGAAAGACCGGTAAAAATTTCAATCCTGATGTCAAATCCAGCGGGAATTTTTCAGGTTGACAATCTCCTCCAAGAAAAAATAAGAACCTCAGGGATTGAAAAAATGCTGAAAATAGAGGCAAGGATAATCAAAAATGGAAAAGAAGAAATCATTAAGGAATACTAAAGCTATGTGTCTAATTGCTAACCGCTTTGGTAGCAAATTTGCTGAGGCATCTTGCCTCGGGGAGCACGAAGTCGCCGTAAGTAGTAAAAAAGAATTTATTTCCAGGCGCTTCTATATCTCGCCGAGCCGTCCATACCTTTTCTGAAACGCAAACCTATTCTGGGGCTCGGCTGCGATATGCTCCCCCTCAACAAGATACCTCAGCAAAGAAATTATCAAGAATTGTTACTGAAGTGGTTAGATATAATACAATTATGTTTTATCGCTGTCCAAAATGTAAAAGGGTCTGGCAGTATCCGATTGAGAGATGCCCGGACTGCTTTGTTAACCTAGAAAAGGTAAGGCAAAAAGAAATCAGGGTTGTGGCGGTCTCAAGGGTTGAGATTCCATCAGTATCCCATCCCAAAACTCCCTATTTCGTTCTTCTTTTAGAAGACGAAAACGGAAACAGATGGGTCCAAAAAAGCGCAAAGGAATATAAAATTGGTGACAAAATTAAAACTGAACCAAGTCAAGAGGAAAAAGCAGTGGCAATCTGGACAATAAAATATGACATACCTGAATCTTGGGAAAGGGTTATTGAACTAATCGGCGGAATAAAACCTGAAAGCCAAACAAAGATTCTGCTTCTTCCTACTCTTGTCTCGCCCAGCCACCCCCATCTCGGAGAAAATACATCTCCTGAATTTCTGGAAGCAGCGATAAAATATCTTCTTGAAAAGGGAGCGAAAAGAGAAAATATCAAGGTTGCCGGCCAAAGTTTTAATGAGTTTCCTATTGAAGTCAGCGCCCAAAAATCCCAGTTATTAAAGGTCTGCCAGAAAGAGAAGATAGAACCCCTCAATCTAAGTGAAGGAAACTTTCTTGAAAAAGATGGTCTAAAAATATCCCAGAAGGCGCTTGAGGCCGACCTTATTATCAATCTCCCCCGACTTAAAATAGGCGAAGCCAGGGCAAGCCAAAATCTCTTCAAACTTTTAGATAAGACCAACTATCTGGCTCAAGAATATCTTTCTACAGAAGAAGAAATTTTTGAAAAACTAAAAAAGCAACTTCCGCCAGTTCTCACTGTCGCCCAAGCAGATTCGGTCCAAAAACAAGACGGAAGAATGGTTCATATGAGATTGACAATGGCATGCCTAAACCCCCTGTATCTGGATCGAATTTTTGCCCAGATAACTGCCTCTCCCTTGCCAAAAATTCTAAAAAATGTTAATACTGAAGATATCAGAATCTCGGGAAGAAAAATAGAAGAACTGGAATGGGTTTTTTGAAAACCATGAATAATGAGGTAAAAAATCTAACTCTAATTGACATAGCAATCCCTGAAATTGAGAAGAAAACCCTTACCTTGGCAAGGGATATTGTTTTGGTTTTTGGCTTTGCTCTTCTGACATCTGCCTGCGCTAAATTAAAAATTGAAATAGGTCTAGTACCCATAACAATGCAGACCCTTGCCGTTCTATTAAGTGGAGCAGTTCTGGGCGCAAAGAGAGGAGGGCTCGCCCAATTGACCTATCTTTTAATGGGCATAGGAGGCATCCCTTGGTTCTCTCGTGGCGGAGGAATCTCTTATCTCCTCTCCCCTAGTTTCGGTTATATTATCGGTTTTGTTCCCGCCGCCTATCTTACGGGCTGGCTTTGTCAGAAAGGACTTGACAGAAAAATCAAGACAGCAATAGGGGCGATGATTTTAGGCAATGTCTTGCTTTACATTCCCGGACTTCTATGGCTGGCAAAATTTGTGGGCTTCGGAAGGGTGTTGGAAATAGGGTTTTATCCCTTCATCCCCGGAGACCTATTAAAGGTAATTTTGGCAGGAGCCATTCTTCCCTTAATTTGGAAGATGCTCAAAAAACATAAATATGAATATGTTCAAAGATAAGGTTGTCTTAATCACAGGCGCCTCTCAGGGCATTGGTAAGGCCACGGCCCTAAAATTTGCTGAAGAAAATGCCACCCTGGCTATCAATGATATAGAAGGGCAAGAAGAACAACTGAAGGAACTGAAAAATGAAATTGAAAAAATGGGGGGAAAAGCCAGTTATTATCTAGCAGATGTAGCAAATTACGAAGAGGTGGAAAAAATGGTTCAATCTATTAAAAACGACCTTGGAAAACTGGATGTCTTGGTCAACAACGCTGGCATCTGCAGGGACAAAACGCTGGCAAAGATGACAAAAGAGGATTGGCAAAAGGTAATTGATATTGACCTGACCGGCGTCTTCAACTGTACTAAAGCCGCTTTACCCCTTATAGTCAACAACAGAGGCAAGATTATAAATGTCTCTTCATTGGTTGGCATCAGGGGAAACTTTGGTCAAACAAATTATGCGGCGGCAAAGGCGGGAATTATTGGTTTTACAAAATCCCTTGCCAAAGAGATAGGCAGATTTGGAGTAACAGTCAACGCCATTGCCCCGGGATTTATTGAAACAAATCTAACCCAAAAAATGCCGGAGGAAATTAAAGGAATGGTAAAAAAATTCACGCCCTTGGGAAGATTCGGCAAGCCGGAAGAGGTTGCCTTCCTAATTACCTTCCTTGCCTCCGAGAAGGCGGACTTCATCACCGGTTCTGTTGTCAGTATTGATGGTGGACTCTCCTTATAAACTATGGATTTTTTGACCCTCAAGCATCTAAAACCAAAGGATATCGAAGAGATAATTGATCTCTCTATTGATATCAAAAAAAATCCAGAAAAATATAGCCAGGCAGCAAAGGGAAAAACCCTGGCAATGCTCTTTCAAAAAACCTCTACCAGAACCCGCTGTTCCTTTGAAACCGCAATGACCCAAATGGGAGGCCACGCCCAGTACCTGGATTGGCGAACCACCAACTTCACCCTCGGTGCCCTAAAAGACGAAATCCGATGCTTAGAGCGATATGTTGATATTATTATGGCTCGGGTTTACAAACAAAAGGATTTGGAAACAATGGCTTTGTTTTCTCGTGTTCCTGTAATAAATGGACTCTCTGATATGTATCACCCCTGTCAAGCGCTGGCTGACCTTTTAACCATAAAAGAAAAAATGGGAGGATTTGACGGAGTAAAACTGGCTTTTGTGGGAGATGGCAACAATGTCTGTCATTCTCTTATTCTTGCCTGCGCCAAAATGGGAATAAAAATTAGTGTGGCTACCCCCGCTGGCTATGAACCAAGCCCTGAGGTTGTCTCTGCGGTAAAAAAATACAATAAATTGACCCTTACCCACAACCCAAAAGAAGCGGTCAATGCTGCCGATATTGTCTATACAGACACCTGGGTCTCAATGGGACAGGAAGCAGAAAAAGAAAAACGGCTAAAGGTATTTAGGCCCTATCAGGTAAATAGAGACCTTCTTGGTTCTTCCAATCCCCTGATAATGCACTGCCTGCCGGCCCATCGGGGATATGAAATCACAGATGAGGTCCTTGACTCTCCCTACTCTGTTGTTTTTGACCAAGCCGAAAATCGGCTTTATGTCCAAAAGGCAGTTATTCTAAAATTACTACAATGATTTACAATAAAGAGCAAATCAAACAGATTATCCCCTACCAGGAGCCCTTTTTGTTTATAGACCAGGTTGACAAGATAGAAGATGATAAAATTTCCGGCTCTTACCAAACCCAGGATTCGGATTATTACTTTAAGGGCCATTTTGTCAACTTCAAGATAATGCCCGGTTCCCTGGTCTTGGAGGCATTAGGGCAGATTTCCTCCCTTCTTTTAAGAAGAAAAATCGGCCCAGAACATAAAAATTATCACTTTTTGGCTTATGGTATAAGGTCTGCCCAATTTTTCAAGCCGATATTTCCCGGAGATAAAATGGAACTCAATGCCCAGGTTTTAGGAATATATCCCCTTAAAGAAAACAAAAATAAAATTGCCCACATTAAGGCGTGGGCATCTGTAAAAGGAGAAATCAGGGCTGAATGTCGGCTCTTGATGGCTATTGTTGATAAAAAAGAATTTGAAGAGAAATTCTAATAAGAGCGAGGAAGGTAATTTTTAGGAACTTCCGGAGCCGAGCGGGCATGGTTCGAGCGAGCCTAGCGAGCGAGAGAGCGAGGCGAGGACATAAGCGAGCGAGCGCGCTGGGCGAGCGAGCGGTTCCTAAAAATTATCCTTCCGAGCGATTGAATATTGTAAATAACGCTTATCTGTCACCAAAGTGGTTAGCAACTACATTTTATTAAACTAACCAGTTCCTTCTTTTTTTTCTGAAAGAGTTCTTTTGTCTTTGTCTCTATCACAAGACGCAAAAGTGGCTCTGTATTGGATGGTCTTAAAAGAAACCACCAGTTGTTAAAATCCACCCTCAAGCCATCTAAACGGGAAATCCTTCCCTTTTTATATTTTTTCTTAAAAGCAGCCAAAACCTTCTTCTTATTTTTGACAGGAAAGTTAATCTCCCCGGAATGGAAATATCTCTTAAGGGGGCTTATCAATTGAGAAAGGGAAACGCCTTTTTTTGAAACAATCTCCAAGACCTTCAACAAGACAAAAATAGGGGCTTCGCAAAAATAATGCCTTTTTGAATAATAGTGACCGGAAAACTCACCGCCAAAAAGAATATCTTCTTTTCTCATCTTCGCCTTTATAAAGGAATGACCAATACGGCTTATTATCGGTATCCCCCCTGCATTTTTTATAACTTCCCTGACAGCATTGCTGGAACGAATATCATATAAAATTCTGGCTCCTGGGTATTCTTCTAAAATGTCCTGACCAACCAAAGCCAAAATCAGGTCTCCCGGAACCCTCTTTCCCTTCTCGTCCACAAAAACAATTCTATCTCCATCTCCATCAAAAGCCACCCCAAAAGCGGCTTTTTTTCTCCTAACCTCTGCCTTAAGGCAGGCAATATTTTCCTCTGTTAAGGGGTCAGTGCCGTGATTGGGAAAATTGCCATCTAATTTTTCAAATAAGGAGAAAATTTTAATAATGGGCAGATTTTTTTTCAAAAAGGGAATCAAAATGCCGGGAACGCTATTTCCGGTATCAATTACCACCCTTAGGGACCTAAGCAGTTCCAAATTAAGGTCCTCAAAATTAAATTTAATATACTCTTGAAGGACCTTCTTTTTAACCACCTTTCCCTTTTTTCTTGATGGTTTTATTTTTTCAATAAGTTGCTGTATTTCCTTCAGTCCACTTTTCTGACCAATGGGAAAAGCCCCTTTGCCTACCAATTTAAAGCCGTTCCACTCTCCAGA
>Ga0190304_1000019_pt1 | contig 67375 bp, 61 predicted proteins | sample 48700712_MG_FD_161670 | JGI IMG/M metagenome (GOLD analysis project Ga0190304, IMG submission 161670) | Hydrothermal vent sediment bacterial communities from Southern Trench, Guaymas Basin, Mexico - 4870-07-1--2_MG | ecosystem: Environmental > Aquatic > Marine > Hydrothermal vents > Sediment ...
TTGTTGGAGGGATAGTGTTGAGATAAGGAGGAGGATTGGTGTTCTATTGGAGGATATGTATTTTCCGGGCCATCTAACGGTACGTGAATATATTGAGCATATAATTAGGATTAAGGGAGGAGACAGGGGAGATATACTTAAAATAGCTGAGGATATAGGATTGGAGAGATATCTTAACAGGAAGATACATACCTTGTCAGCAGGCATGTTTAAGATGCTTGGATTAATGCAGGCCTTGGTAGGCGAGCCAGAATTAGTGATATTGGATGAGCCTAGCGCTAATCTAGATCCCTTAAAGAGAAGAAATCTATTAGAATATATTATGAAGGTTGGTCGTGAAAGGGATGTGAGTTTTCTCATATCATCTCATGTACTGCCTGAGTTGGAGGAGATATGTGAATGGATTGTTCTAATATATGAGGGAAGGGCTGTCGACCAGGGAAGTTTGGGTGATCTTTATGCAAAATATGGGACTAATGAGTATGAGGTTGTTTCAGATAAACCGAGACTTTTAGCTAAATTGATAAAGGAATATGGGGTAGGTGAAGTTCTCTATATTCATGGAAATAGGGTTAATGTTAGTAATACTTGTTATAAGGAATTTACCGAATTTCTATATAAATTTTCGAAGGATATAAAGATATTTTCCTTCAAGCCGGTGGGGGGTCTGGAAAATGTATTTAGGCAGGCGATTAAAAATATATCTAAGAGAGCTGGCTAACATAATTCTTCTAGAGATCAATATTATGTGGAACAGGCCAATCCTATACTTCAACTTCCTACTTCTAATATTACTTACATTAGCTTGTTATCCATCAGGCCCATTACCTTGTTATTCATTAAGCCCGAAACTGGATCCATGGGATATGTTATTTTATATTGGTCTGGCTTTACATAAATCTTCGGTTGGTCTTACAGCTCTTTTAGTGGTGGTTTCTGTTTTAAGTTGGGCTGGATCGATACGTAGAGGATGGGTTAAGAATATTCTTACACTTCCAGTAGGTAGGAGAACTCTATTTATAGCTAAGATGATAAGTGTTTCACTAATACCTTATCTAACCTTCTCTTTAACCCATATATTTGCACAAGTATATTTATTCCATTATATCTATGTTCCATCCCTATTGTTAATCATGTTTTTAGTAGCTCTCCATGTCTTATATGTATTCTCTATCTCAACGCTTACCTCACTTTTAATAAAAGATATTGTTGGATCACTACTTCTATCACTAGCTATTCTAATGCTCCCATCTTGGGAAGAACTTCCACCAGAGTTTAGTCATTTTAAGCCCGAGGAATGTTATCTTTCTACTTTTAAATTCATATCTCTATACATGTATAGCCATAATAGAAAGCGTATATATTTGGCATTCATTAAGTCTATAAGCGATATTTTAGCTCTTTTAATAGTCTCAATAATAGCATCAATTTTCGCCTATTTTTACTTTAAAAAAATGGATATAGATTAGGTGGGATAATGAATATTGAGAAAATATTTAAAATAACTATTGTAATAGGTATGGCATTACTTTTGGCTACAATTGTTAGGAGTGGTAATAGTGGTGTAGACGCGGAAATTGAATGGAAACCTAAGTCACTGCAAGATGTATATAGAGAGGTTATATTTATCCCTTCAAGAGACATAATTTTAAACGTCTATGTGAAAGGGGGGAGAATAGACTTATATTTCTACAGTATGAGGGATGGAAATCTATATGAAATTATAGTTTTTAAAAATATATCGAGAATATATGAAAAGATCCATATAGATTCCAGAGGTTTTTATGAAATTGTATTTAAACCTTTAATAGAGGAAGCTGAGATAAAGGTAAGCTATGAATGTATAACTATTGGTATAGAAAAGGATTTATTTCAACTAGGCTCATCCCTAACTCTAATAGGTATATTAGCTCTAATCCTTTCTAAGATTTATAAAAAATATCATTTTAAACGTAGGTAGTTTACTGGGTTCAAGTGTTTCAATGCTTCCAGAAAAATAAAATAGTAGTGATTTAAACTGAAATCAGTCGCAAGATTCATAGTTTAATAGTGAAGTAAAATTCAGATACGTCTTTAGCTCTCTCTGTAACAATATTTATTAGCAATATGATTTAGATGTGTAATTTAAGAATATTTATCGCATTTTTGTACATTATTTTGTCATAAGTTTTCTTAGATATTTCTTCCATTTCTAAAAGGTTTTTTAAATAAGCTATCTGGGGTATTTCTTGATCGGGCATATCTATATCGGTGCCAAATAAAAGTTTATCCTGAAATTCTTCTAAAAACCATATTCCAAATTCTTTATCTCTAGATATAGCATTATATCCACTGCCAGCAGATAAATCAGCATATAGATTTGGATATTTTTTGAGGAGTTCTACCACCCTTCCACCAGACACAACTTTACCTTTAGGATAGCTATTTCTTTCTTCTGGCTTAAGATCTCCTGAAATTTCGGCCCAAAATGGTTGTGAATGTCCGATAAATATTAGATCGGGGAACATTTTCAAAACTTTTTCAAGTCTCGGCAATCCAATTTCATCTACTAAGCCATAATATCCATTTAGCTTTGGACCTATATGAAATAGGATGGGAAGCTGAAGACGTTCACAAATATCAAATAAATTTAAGGCTCTTGGATCATCAAAATATATATTTGCTGTGATTTCTCCAACACCTTTACAACCCATCTTTCTATACTCCTCAAGGATAAATTCTAAAGCCCTTTTATTTCCTAGATAGAGCCGTGGATCGGGATTACAGAAAGGTATGATTTTACTAGGATATCTTTTATACATCTCAAGTACTTCACGTGTACTTACCGTTTCAATGGTGCTTTCAGGACTCTGTAAAGGAAGAATGGCGGCCATATCGATAGACTCTTTCCCCATCCTGTCCAATAACTCTTCTAATGTTATAAAGCGATTAAATTTATCTTTAATAGAGTCATATCCTAGCCAAATAGGTTTTAACGAACAATGGGCATGTACATCGATTATCATATATACACCATATCCTACACGTTATATGAGATATTTAAATACTATGAACTTTTCAGATTTATTATCCCGTCCTTCAGTACTTTAACCTCTTTCCCTTATTAATATAGAAATATGCTCTTGATTCTAAATTATATGTTCATGGCAACTAGACTCTTCATGAGTATATGAGAAAGCTTAATGCACTATCTAATTTAGAAACAGAACATTGAAACAGCACTATGCAATAGAATAAGTGCGAAAAATAATTATATGCTTAATATATTATTTAATTTGAATTGAAGGTCATAAAGGTAGTTAAAATGAAATGAGGATGAGTATTGTGAAAGGCGGAGAAAAACTTGGAATAAAGATTGGTGAGGAATTTAAGCCATCGTTACAGCTTAAAAGGCTCTATTATATCTATCTATTATTAATATTTGTGTTCGCTATTTTACCATGGTATCTTCTAATAATATTTCTTGCACCACCTATGGTAAAACTAGGTATTTCGATACCAATATTAGTTACTCTAATCTTCATAGTCTATTGGATTCCTAAATATTATGATACAATAGCCTATAAACTTACTGAAAATGAGATTGTATGGAGAAGAGGAGTATGGTTTAAAATGACTGGAATAGTCCCTTACAATAGAATAACAAACATAGATATAATTCAGGGTCCGATCTCGAAGAGACTTGGAATCGCATCTCTTAAAATCCAAACAGCAGGTTACTCGGGACAAGTTAGGGCAGAAATAAGAATAGAAGGAATCGAGCAATATGAGGAACTAAGAAAATTAATAATAAAGCTTGTAGAAGGTAGAAAACCAGTGGCAGTAGAGACCTACGAAGAAGAAACTATTGAGCAAAAAATACTTAACGAACTAATTAAAATTCGGAAATTATTAGAAAAATCTATAGGAATAAAAGAATAAATATTTCACTATTAGCCTATATATGGATTGCAGATTGGACGGCCTCACTATTATAATGGTCTGGTAAAATAATAATGGATATTTAATTATAGAAACCTAAAAATACTGGATTGTATTTGAATTATGTGATGATGAATGTATAGTGATTTATATATTGGTCCATTGGTTGGTTCGACTTCTACGAATCAGGTGACTGTTAGAATTAAGGGTAAAATGGATGTAAATTTAGAGGATTTAGTATTAATCGTTAGTAGAAATAATTATAAGTATTTAGGTGTAGTTATAAAGATTTTTGAGGATAATCCACTATTATCTTCAAGACTTCCCGATATTCCTAGGGATATTGGTTCAGTTTATGCTATGTCTTATATTAATGCTGTTGTAAGCCTACTTGGAATAATTCGTGAAAAAATGTTTGAACCAATGATTCCAGTACCTCCTTCAACTGGCAGCCCTGTATATAAGGTTGATAAAAATTTATTGGGAAAACTAAGTATAATTAGTAATCCAATATATATTGGTTTTCATAAATTTTCTGGATGGAATGTACCTTTAAATCCTGATGCAGTAAACTATCATATAGCAATTGTAGGGAGGACTGGATGCGGTAAATCTCATGCCGTAAGAATACTTGTAGATGAGCTTGTGCGAATTGGTAGAAAGATAATTGTATTTGATCATTCAGGTAGAGATTATGTACCATTTTTTAAAGATAAATATATAGTTATATCTGATAGAGAGATTGTTCCAAATATTTCTAGTATAGCGTCAATAATAACTGGTTCTCTCGGAGTATATCAGGATTCTTATTCACGAGATTATATAGAGATAGCCACATATCTTTATTCTATTTCTGGAGGAGATATTGGGGAGGCTGAAAAAATTTTGAAGACGATTTCAGCTATTTCATTAAAGACTTCTAGAAAGACTTTAGAGGAGGCTATATCTCTTCAAGAAGTTATGAGTGAGTTGGAGAGTATTGCATCAAATATTGATTTAAATAAGATTGTATGGGATAATCATAGATATTATCAAGTATTGGCTTCAACGATAAATATTATGGGTGGTAGAGGAACAACTATGATTAAAATGATTTTAAAGCTTATTAAGAGTGCATTTATTGAGGGTAGATTGAATTTAAATAGATTTAGTAATCGAAAATATACTGCGAAAAAGATTGCTGAAATGCTTTTAAATGAAGATACTAAATGTATTGTATTGGATGTATCCAACGAAACTATTGAAGTTAGGAGGGGAATTGTATCAGATATATTGGATAGACTTTGGTTTGAGATAGAGGAGAAGCTTAAGGAAATAAATGTAGCTGTAGTTATAGATGAGGCTCAAAACTATGCATCAGATACATCTTTTCCATCAAAATATCTTATTGCTAGAACTGCTAGGGAGGGTAGGAAATGGAGGTTTGGATTAATACTTGCAAGTCAGAGATGGATTTCAGATCTAGATACAGAGGTTAGGTCAAATATCGGAAGCATAATTATGGGGCCTCTTCAAACAATGAATGATTTAAAGGAAATTTCAGGTATAATAAATATCTATGATATTAATCCAAACATTATGGGTAGAGGAGACTTTTATATTGCAGGTCTATTAAACCCCTTTAATCGACCCATACTTATACATACTTTTCCGGGGAAATAGATGAGTCTGGATAGATGGATGGAGGAAGAGGAAAAAGAGTTTGTATCATCAACATTACTATATAATCTATATGATAAGGCTAAACAATATACGAAGAGTTTTCAAAAGATTTTAAATGAAGAGAAAAATTTGATTGAAGAAATATATTGGAATGCTAGAGATGATGTAAAGAAGGCGAAGATACGGAAATTTTCTGAAAAAATTGTCGCAATAGATTCTTCATTTGAACCAATACCTATGAGTTTAAGTATAGGTAAAATTGCACCAATAGTGATAGCATATATAATATATCCTACAAATATTAAGCCAGAGATATCTGTAATCCTCTCTATACCGGAGGAGCTTGAAGAGGTTTCCGATATATCCTTTATGGCAAAGATAAATGAATTAATTGTAATGAAAAATGTTTTAGAGAAAATTGATGTAAAAGATAATATATATGCCATTATAAGGGATGGAGAGTTTCCTTTAAATGAAATATTTTTCAAACCATACTATGCTAAGGAACGGGAGGAGTTGATGAAGATACTTGGAAAAACATATAATCTTGCAAAAAATAAAGGGATAGGTTTAGCTGGAATAGTAAAGAGAATAAGTACGAGACATATAGCATATAAATATCTTTCAAAAGAAGAGTTTAAAAAAATATGTAGGAAAAAATATACTCTTTTAAACGACTATATATTGGCTGACATAATTCTCGAGAGAGGAGAATACTTATTGCTTGGAGACTATCATGATATAATAAGATACTTTGAATTAATAAATCCCAAAAATAAAACCAATCTTAAAAAGGTTAAAGAAAATATTGATGAAATATTGCCAGAAGTATGGAATACCAATATAGTTTTATATAAACCGTATTCAAACATGGAGACACCTGTAAAACTATTGTCTTATAGATTAAATATAGAGAAAATTTTAGAAATATGTATAAGTTCTACACCAGACTATCCGCCTTATCCAGATTTTATGAATATAGTAGATAAAGTGTCGATGGAGTATTCTAGAGAACTTAAAATAAACGATCTATTCTGGTTAATGCTTAGAAAAGCATTTCAAGAAGAGGAAATAAGTATTCTAGAAATTGCTGGAAAAACTAAAAACATACTAAAGTTTTCAAATATACAGAAACTCGAACTAATAAATAGAAGGTTGACTAGATTTATAAAATAATGTAAATTTAATAGTCTCCAAATATTTTCTGGAAACTTACTACATATATACTATATTCTACATAGTTCTTAAAACCATCTTCAGAATAAGGGTTTCTATAAATCCGGCTATGTAGATGCTTGTATTTCTTCTTCACTGATTAAGGCTATTTGAGTTTAAAGATCATTGAAGTGGAGAAGATGATTGAAAAATTGATAGAATAGAGGTTTTAATAGTTAATGAGAGAATTGAGGTATTTCATAAAATGATTGAAAATATGTTGTAATAAAGCTAGCAAATAAAGTTGCGATAAAGAGGGAGTTGAAGAAGATAATATATTATTAATGAACAGATATTTAGACTTTTCTAAGCATGTTTTAGACAATAGTTTAGCCTATTGATAATAGAGGATTAAACCTTTTATTACTTAATCTACTATTAAAGTTTAGATCAGAATCCAAGTCTTTTAGCCGTAGGTAAATCTACAACTAAGCAGGGTCTCTTACTTTCTGCACCACCATTAACTAATACGACTAGCTTCAATATTTTTTCCCTTTTACTTTCAACCTTACCCTTACAACCAATGAATTCACCTATCTTTTCTCCCAATATCCATCTACCTATTTTAATTTTCTCATGCATAGTATATTTTATTCTACCTTTCTCAACCAGCTTTCTTATTTCTATATTTATATCTTTCTCAACCATATATATCTGATTATAATATATCTTCAGTATTTCATATATCTTACTATACCTTAAATTTATGCTAAAATAGTGAAATGTGATCTTTAAGCTGAAAAGATAATTGAATTTAAATATCTATATTAATGATAAAATATGAAGTTGAATTTCCTATATTCTAATATAAGGGATAAATGGATTAAAGAGTTTCATAAAATTTGTTAATAATACCAATAATTATTATAAACAATATATTAGAGACCATTTTCTAATAATATATTGAAGCTGAGACAGTAGTTTAAGAATAAATCCTATATAATATTTATAGATTTGGCTGATTAACATGATTGGTAGGAGAGTTGTTTTTAAAAATATAGGTGTTGTAAAGGTAGAGAGTTTTAATGTAAATATGCCTTCAAGAAGACAGGTATTGATTAAAACCATATGTTCACTAATTAGTCCAGGTACCGAGACAGCATTTTTACTCGGTTTACCGAATACTCCTCGAAAATTTCCAACAAAGGTGGGATATTCAAATATAGGTAGAATTATAGATGTTGGTGAAGGTGTTGATGAATCATTAATCGGGAAAATTGTTGCATCCACTACACATCATTCCACACATGTAGTTGAGAATGTTGATAAAATATATCCTATACCCGAAGAACTTATACCTGAAAAAGCGGCTTTCTTCCATCTATGTGCAATATCACTACAAGGTGTTAGAAAGGGTTTTATAGAGATAGGAAATAGTATAGCTGTAATCGGTCTAGGAGTTATAGGACAACTTGCACTACAATTCTCTAGACTTAATGGAGGTTTCCCAGTTATAGGGATAGATTTAATCGACTATAGGCTTAAAAAAGCCTTAGAAAACGGGGCAGAATATGTTATAAATCCATTAAAAGAGGATTTATTTAAAAGAATAGATGAAATAACTGATGGAAGAGGTGTAGACGTTGTAATAGAAGCAAGCGGATCTCCAAACGCTATAGAACCTGCATTAAAAATAGCTGGTAAGAGGGGACGTGTAGTATTACTTGGCAGCACCCGTGGATTATCAACAATAAATTTTTATTCACTTATACATAGGAAGGGTTTAATGGTGATCGGTGCACATACGAGCATTAGACCTAGAGTCGAATCATATCCTCATTACTGGACGAAAGATGACGATATAAATCTTTCACTCAAATTGCTGGCGACTGGAAGAATTAATGTAGAAAATCTAATTACTGGAAGATATTCGATAGAGGAGGCTCCACTAGCATATCATGAATTAATAGAAAATAAAGATAAACATATAACAATACTTCTAGAATATTAATATCACTTTACACCCATAAATTCCCTTATAACATTATATGTTATTTTTACACCAAACACAAGGTTTTTAATAGATATTCTTTCATCAATACCATGAATCATACTCATAAATTCTTTTAAAGAGGTATCAACCAATATTGGTTGAAAACCATATGCAATACTGTTAAACTTCCATCTAAAATATCTTGAATCAGTTCCACCTGTACTCATAAATGGAGTTATAAATGAGTTGGGAACAGCATTCACTATAACTTTTTTAATAATCCTATATAGACTAGTATTTATATCGGATTGAGAAGCTCTATCTTTATGAAGAAACTCGACACTATATTCCATGTCTCCTAAAATCTTCTTTAAATATTCTTTGACAAAGGACTCATTGTATCCTGGGAGAAGTCTACAATCAAATATACATTCAGCTTCATCTGGAATAATATTCTCCTTATATCCAGCATGAATTTTTGTAGGTGTAATAGTATTTCTAAGCATTGCATCTAATAGAGATGCTATAGCACTATCCAGTCTATCCAACATTTTCTCTAATAAAAATTTACTAGACAACATTTTTACAATAAAACCTTTACCAGAAGCCTTTCCCAATGTTTCGATAAAGAGTTTAACATGTCTATTAACATCTATAGACGGTTTATTTCTTTCAATTAAACCAATAATTTTAGACATCTTTATAATAGCATTATCACCACTTCTAGGAATAGATGCATGTCCAGGTTTACCCTTAATCTTCAGTTTAAACCAATAAACACCTTTCTCAGAAGTCTGTACGGTAAAAAGAGTTTTATCTCCAAACTTTATGCCGAAACCTCCTCCCTCATTTAGAACATATTCAGCCCTAACCTTATCAGGATATTTTTCAACGAGATAACCTGCACCATATTTTCCACCCATCTCCTCATCAGCAGTAGCGGCAAAAATAATTTCACCTCTAAACTTGACTCTATTCTCCAATAATCCGATTAAAGTAAATAATTCGACCGCAACATGACTTTTATCATCGATAGCGCCTCTACCCCAAATATATCCATCCTTAATTAACCCGCTAAAAGGGTCAACACTCCACTCCCTAGCATTAGCTGGAACAACATCCAAATGAGAGAGAAGGAGAAGTCTAGGACCCTCCTCGACACCTCTAAGTCTTGAAATAATGTTTGCACGCCTACCCTCAGAAACCAGTATCTCGTATTCTAAACCATATTCACTAAGCTTTTCACCGACAAACTTTGCAGCCTCCAATTCATCCCCAGGAGGATTAGAAGTATTAAATCTAATAAGACCGGACAAAAACTCTGCAATCTCCTTTTCCTTCTTCCTAAAATACTCCATAAAAACACCAAATAAATATCAGTCTATAAAATATATATGCTTAACAGACACTTTCGAATCTGTCTATAGTAAATATTGATGATTAAAATCGGTGACCAAGTGTATCTGATCTCATAAACAGGTATTGTGAAGACCAACTTGATATCATTTAAACCAACAATATTATATAATTCCTAACATTAATATTATCTGATGATGACTCTAGCCCCGCAGAAAAATGAAGAGGATCTTGAGTGCTGAGCCTCTCTTTACAAACCCCCGAATGATTAAGGTCTGATATGGGAACACCAAATAAATTATCTATTCACAGGTATATGCATATCCACATCAATTACTGTAAGCTCATTCTAGCACAATAATAGGTTCCTTGGAGGAATATTTAGAAATTCACTTTAACATACTTGAATAATTTATGGAGTTTCATATAGCAAGTCTCTGAATTCGTCTACTAAATTCTCGCCAGCTTTCTCTCTAAGAATCTTTACAATCATGTTTTCAAATAAGGTGCGAGAAGGCCATTTTCTCTTCTTCTTAGGTTTATTTATTAGGAAATCCTCCATATTGTAGTTATCTAGGAATACATATATCTTAGCGAAATCTGATATTGGTATCAGTACTTGTGCTATAGCTCCAAAAAGTTTCACATCTTTCTCATACAATATAGCGCAAACAGGGTACCTACTTTTGATCCATGCACTGTAGCACTCCCTATATTTCATATATTGCACGTATCCCGTGAAGAACTCCATTAATCCCTCGACAAAGTCGCTTTCGAGCTTAGCTATTTTCCATAATTCAGGAATTCGAGAAAAAGCTGATATAGCATGAAATAACTCATGTATAAATGTTTTCCTACACCAATGAGACCGTCCAAAATGTTTTGGAGTTGACAGCACTGTTTTCTCGGAAGAAGGAGAAAAATATTGTTTAAAAATTATCTTAATCTTCTTTTTTAACAAAGAAAATTTCTTTTATAATGTTAAAATCTAGTAAATTAGCTATTTCTTCTATTTTCTTTACGAGATCTCCGTAGAATGCCACGAAATGATTTCCCCAACTTTTCCGTACTTTATTGATTTCGTCTCTATTATGTATGACACGATACCCATCCGGTGGAGATAATTTGATCACCATCTTATTAGTACAATATATATTGGAAAAATCGTGGAAAATTTTATTACCGTCTAGTATCTTTCCTTTAGTTAGAAATATTCTTCTGTTATATACATCAAATTTCACGATTGTAATCTCTTCATTTAAAGGCCACTCAACAGTTGTAGCTGTTGGTGTTTCATCTTTTTTCCAAGGAGGTAGAAGTTTCTTTGAGCGAGCTATTATATGTTCGCGAATTACATAAGGTATTCTATCATTTCCATGGGGATTAATATGAGCTCCACAATGTCCTAAAATAACTATATCTCCAGGATCCTTTTCAACTAAAACCGTCCTCCAATCTCTCCAATCATTTAATATGTCTCCTACAAAGCCTTGGTGACCATCTGTTAAATGATTGCCTATAATCTGTGTTACTAGGCAATCTACTAAACCTTGACAGCATCCAGGTATGTTTTCTTTACCTAGTTCAAGCCATGATAAGGGCGGCATCACGTTTATCTTAGCTGGCCCTATATAATTTGTAGCTAGGTGCCAGCTAGCCATAGTTAAAGCATATGCATTATATTCTTCTAAAATTTTCTTTAGGGAGAAATAAAGTTTTGCAGCCCTAAGTATGTCTTTTTTCTTTACACCACCGCTAACATTTTTTGCATCATCTATCCATTTAGTCGCTAATTCCTCAGCTTTTTTATCTTCTATTTTATTAAAGACTTTGATCAACTTATTAGAATTTACTACTTCAATGTTTATTCCTAGATGTTCTTGGAGTTTAATAGGATAGTCATGATAAGGATAATCTTTAGGATCGTCTCCAAGTCCTAAATGATCTCCACGTACAGGTAAATAGTCTTGTATAGTTAATATTTTTAAATTCTTTAGGTGAGACAGAACCTCTTCAGGTTTCATATGTTTTTTAAATTATATTTAACTTATAAATATAACTTATAAATATTTTTGCATGGTTGAATAATCATTATTCACCTATGATATGATGTTTAATCTTATGATTATAGCAACTGATCATATGAGGACTTTAGATAAAGCTCAAGAAACTACTATATCATCTTTTGGATAGCAATTGAGCTTAGCGTTAGCTGTGTAGAACTTGAATGTACATAGAACAATATATGGAGAATTATACATAGTAAAACAGTCATGGAACTACCAATGATACAAGTGATGTTAGTTTATACATATTAGAGAAAAAGATAGGGCTATAGAGAAGGATTTAGATAGACTTCTGAAGATATAAATACTATGAATGTTTTAATTTCGTCTTTTGATAAAAATGGTAGAGTCTATGAAAATCATATTCATCAACTTCTACTAATCTTATCTTCCACCTCCTCTACAACAGCTTTCTCAACATCCTTGATTTTCTCTCCCCCTCTCCAACTAATCCTATAAGTGAGAAAACAGGATCTTCAGGTATAGATTTAACCTTTAAAATTATTTTACCTTCACTAATCTCCATATATATTTCATCACCAACCTTTAATCCAAATCTTTCTCTAACCTCTCTAGGAATACTTATCCTATATCCAGATAATATTTTTAATTTATACAAAATGTATCACCAAAAGTACGTATAAAAAAATACTATAAAAATTTTCGAATATTAAGAGACCATCAAATATACCAAAAATAATATATACCACCAAAAGTTACATATTCATCTTCTTAATAATAATTTATGATAATTGTAAATGAACCACACAACCCTATGGTTGTGTGGGAATGCTGGACGACAAAGAAATGGAGGGATGAGGGCAACCCCAATCCAAGGCACATGAATAAAGCACATACTAGCGTTAGAGGGGAAAGGCACCTCCCCACCAAAAAATAAATAATATATATTTCTTTACCTCTCCCCATATACTCCTCCATCTATGAAATTTATTTGAGGGAGACGGGGTATATGGGGAATTCAGCAAACATTGTAAGAGTAAGATTCCTCCTGGATTGGAGACATTGTTCTGTAAGTGCTGTAGGTTCTGTGGGAGCTGTGGGTGCTGTGGGTAAGCCGACAAATCCAATCCATGGAGGCATCGTTTTGGGTGGGGTGCCCCCTGCCCCAAATCCCGGGATTGAGGGGCAAGTGCTACGCTGCGTCAACCCGGGTTGACGACCATACAATGACATTGGGGTAAGGGTCTGCACCAAACGTTCATGGACTCGATGAACATGCCACCCTCCACGATGAATTTGAGGGAGAAGGGTGGCATGATGAGGGTTAAAAGATTAAATAGGTTTAGGCTTAGAGTCTATGGGGAGCAGGAGGATGCTCTAAAAAACATATGCTATATGTCTGCAGTATTATGGAACGAGCTAAACTATGTTCGTAGACAAATGTTCTTCAAAAATTGTTTTAGATGGAATAGAGGCGTAGAAGAGCTATACAACAGCTTCAAGAAAATCCTCGGCTCAGCGATAGCGGATGAAGTTATCAGGAAGAACGATGAGGCATGGCGTAGCTTCTTCAAGCTAAAAAGAATGATTAGAGAGCATAGACTGCCACAAAATATTAAGAAGGTTAGACCGCCAGGATACTGGAAGGATAAAAAGAGCGGGAAAAAGAAGTTGATGACATTAATAAAATACAATACATATAAGATTATCAATGAAAATGGCAGAAGATTCTTGATAATATCGCCTAGAAGACTCGGGATAAAGATTAGGGTTGCTGGAAGCTTCAAGTGGCATGGTAAGCAGGGTAGGCTAGAAATATACTATGATGAATTGACGGGGGGATGGTATGGCCGTCAAACAGTATTCGTTTATATCAGACCAAAACATACCAATCCCCCTAGAAGAGCATTCGTTGATTTAGGCGTCATCAACATAATTACTGCATGGATTGAGGGTGATTTGCAGCCCATTGCGTTTAGTGGTAGACCTTTGTTGGCGGACTGGCATTACTGGAGCAATAAGATATCATATTATCAGAGCATCGCTAAGAAAATTAATGGTAAAAATACTACGAGGAGGATTAAAAAATTATATCGTATGCGTAAACGCAGATTCAGGGATAGAATAAATAAGATTGTAAGGAAATTTATAGACATATGTATATCTAAAAACATTACAGAGATTGTATGCGGAGACCTTAGAGGTATCAGAGAAAAATGTAGGAAGGAGAATGGCTTTAGGAAGAGAAATAAGATTATAAACAATTTCTGGAGCTATCATTACATCACCGAGAGGCTTAAAACGACGGCGGAAAACTATGGCATAAAGGTAAGATTGATCGATGAACATAATACATCATCATACTGCCCAATATGCAGTACAAGGGGTAGGAGAATGTATAGAGGCCTATTTTACTGCGAAAAATGCGGTAAAAAGATAAATGCAGATGTAGTCGGGGCACTGAACATCGCTAGGAAATGTGGTGTAAAAATACCTAAAAATATAAGGCTGCATCCAAAATCCATAAAAATAAGGGAAATACTTATACATAGGAACATAATCCCGATGAGGGATAACTGGGTGCGGACCCACCCCTCCAATCTACATATAGGTTAGGCCTATATGTAGATTGGAAAATTATTGAATGGTCTCGAATATTAAGTAAAAAAAGAAAAAATAAAAATAATATTAAGTAAAAATAATTAATATCTAAAGTCAGAGTATAATTTAAGTTATGTCTAAATATTTAAGAATAATAATTTAATTATTAGAGGGGAGATGGATATGAGTATAGTGGATAAAATTAGAGTTTTGGAAACAATAGTAAAAACACCGATATATTCGGTGGTAGGATTTGCTGAGAATAGATTAATATATTTATCGACGAGAGAAGGGTCTAGGGATCTATGGTCGATGGATGTGGAGACGGGACAGGTAAGACAGATTACAAGGGGAGGTATACATGGAGTTGCAAAGCCAGTAGAGGAATCGCCTTTAGTAATATATCTTAAAGATGTAACTAAAGGAAGGGAGCAACATCTAATATATAAGGCAGATAGTAGAACAGGGGGGTCGGAAAAGCTGGCAGAATTTACACCGATGAGGATATTTGGTATAGCATTTGATGGAGAGAAAATAGCATTTACAGGTGCAAGTCAAAAAGATATTTCACTATATCTTGCGAAGATAAATGGAGGGATAGAAAAACTATATACTTTAAATACAATAGCATCAGTAACGGATCTAAATGATAAATATATTGTAGGATCAGGAATGCTGAAAATGGATCCGAAAACAATGGAGATATTTATCTATAATCTTGAGACAAATGAGTTCACAATATATACACCTAGAGAGAAAAGCATAAATAAAGCACCGGCGCTAGACAAAAACAAGATATTATTTGAAACAACGGCGCTAGGAAACAATAGGCTAGTAATCTATAATATAGAGGGGAAAACATTAGATGAAGTAAAATTCGCATACAAAGACTATGAAAGATATAATCCTGTAGAGCATATAGACTATGACTGGTTAAACGGATCAAAAATATGGACTATAGCAGAGAAAAATGGGAGAACAAAGGTGTTCATAGATGGAAGAAACATACCATTACCAGAAGGATTTACAGAAAGCATAGCAATACATGGTGAAAAGCTATATGCATCAACATCAACCTTGGTAACACCGTATCGGATATTTGAGATAGATTTAAAATCATATCGAAGAACAGTGTTGATAGAAAATAAATTACCAGAAGAAATAGCGAAAAGTCTGGGTACGTCAAAGTTCATTAAGTATAAATCATTCGACAACCTTGAAATACCAACATATGTGGTGGAAAGTAAAGCGGCGACAAAACCGAGTCTAACAATAATATACGTGCATGGAGGACCATGGGGGGAGGTAGCGGATAGATGGAGTGTAATGATAACATCATTGGTAGCCCTTGGATATCATGTAGTAGCGCCAAACTTTAGAGGTTCAACAGGATATGGGGAAGAATTCAGACTATTAGATATAGGAGATCCGGGAGGAGGAGATCTGCAAGATATAGTGTATGCGAGAAAATGGGCGGTAGAAGAGGGAATAGCGTCGGAGGTGGCGATAATGGGATATAGTTATGGAGGATATATGACGTTTCTAGCGACAGGAAAATATCCGGAATTGTGGAAATGTGGAGTGGCAGGAGCAGGAGTGGTGGACTGGGAGGAAATGTGTGGATTAAGCGATGCATTATTTAGACAATTTATAGATATACTGTTTGCGGGTAAAAGAGAATTATGGAAGGAAAGGTCACCTATAACCTACGTAGAGAGAGTAAAAGCGCCATTATGTATAATACATCCTCAAAATGATACAAGAACGCCATTAAAACCAGTACTAAAATATGTTAATAAACTATTAGATCTAGGAAGAACATTTGAATTACATGTTGTCCCAGATATAGGACATGCAGTAGTAACAGTAGAAGACATATTTAAAATATTACTTCCAGCAGCAATTTTCCTAGAAAAACATAAAACAAAATAATTTTAAAAATTTTTTATTAGTATTGAATCACTATTGTTAATATTATCTATAAAAAATTATAATAAATATTTATCATATCCAATTTATTACCGATCTCTTCAGCGTCTCTTTTTTCATGTCGTCCTATTCATCCTATAAAACTGAATTTTAAATAATATATGTAAAAGGTATATGAATATATATGTTTACATCGTAGATGATAAAGTAATGGTGACTTTATGAGAACAGAGCTGAGAAAAGTAATTCTACTTTTCATAGTTCTATTTTTTACTTGACAATGTATTTATTTTATCACTTTAATTTTCCAATTCTTAGTAGGTATTGGCTATTTTCCTACCTTATAGTCTTTACAGTAGCTGTTTGTTTTTTCATCCTTGATAAACAGAGAATAAACGATTTAGGATTAAGGAGGACTAAGGCTTGGAAAAGATACATTATCATTGGTTTTATTCTTGCAGCTTTCTATAATATCTATTGGATTGTGGTAGGCTTACCTATATTTTCAATTGGACCGATGTGGCATGCTCAGTATGGATTTTTCACAGTTCCTTATAATTTTTCGCTTGCATTAATAATTGGTTTCGTTGAAGAAACGTCTTTCAGAGGATATATTTTAAGAAATTTCAGTAAGATTTATTCTAGCAGAAGAGCGATTATATATTCTTCTATTCTATTCGGGCTCTATCATCTTTCACTAGTATATATCTTTATTTCTCCAACTTCTATGTTGGAAACCATTGGTTATTGGAGTCTTTTCGTGTTAGCTGCCATTTTAATCGGATTTTTTCTCGGTCTTTTCTACATATATACAGAGAAAACGATTATTGGAGTCCTAACGTATCATACAGCCTCTATCTTTATCGAGAGCCTAGTGCCTTTCGGCCTCGCAACTTCGGTATTTATAGGACATCTTTTAAGTACATCTATTTATATTATATATATTCCTCTGCTTATTTTTCTTAAGGAAAAGAGATGGCTTTAAAAGATGTTATAATGTAACTGGCAGAATATTGTAGAAAAAGCGAAAGAATTTGAGAGAAAGAAAAATTTAAAGCTAGGCGTTCTACGCTTCTTCTTAAGGAAATTTAATTCACATCCTCTATTGATATTTTTCGAATCATAATTATCATATTTTATAACTATTTAAATTGATTGAAAGCTACCAGATGTATGTTTTTGACTCCAAAAATGTATTAAACCTATATATCCGTTTAAGATATAATCCAATTCCTATCAGGTCTCTTTTTAGCTATAGACCATATCTCAGTATCTATCATAACATTTTTCATGCATTATTCCCCTACATCTTCATATCCATATTCTACATAGTCCTCTGGACTACCACCAGGATGTGAAGTGGTAATGAGTTCTATTAATCTTTCTCTCCTACCTTTTCTCTTAGGCTTAGATAAATATTCTATAATAGCTTCGATAAGCAGCTCTTTCACAGGTCTTCCCTCCTCAATAGCCCTTTTCTTAAGTTCTAGATAAATGGTTTTAGGCAACAGAAAACTAGTCTTAATATTTTCAGATATAAGATAATGATAAAGTTTACTGTATATAAAGTTTGTTTACTGTAAAATATTAAAATAAGAATTAAAAGAACTATGAGTATTAGGTAAAATATTAGTTTTATCCAATTTTTAATAAATTTCTTCGCCAAATCTTTCTATGGTATTGAATAAATATTTTAAAATAATGATTTCATGTCTTTATTGATAGAAATTATTTTATTTACTCTACTATTTACGGCTATGTATATATAGATTTAATGGAAGAATTTTTTACATTGTGAATTCCTGTTAAAGCTGAATTAAGGATTACAAAGCATATACTCGATAAAGCGAGGGAGATCGCAGATCTTTATCCCTAACTCACACAAGTTCATTTTTATTTATAAGTATTATTGCACACAAAATATACTTTATTTTCAGATATCTTAAGAAATTAAAGCAAGATTTATTTAAAAATGGTTAATACTTTAGTCTATCCTCTATGTCCCTTATATCCCAGAGTAAGTATTTTTGCTTCAATCTCTGCTTGATGTTTTCCGCTATTTTTCTAGCTACAATCCCGTAATATTCTTTTCTACTATTTAAATTCCATTGAAAGTGCTTTGCTTTCTCCTGAAGTCTATTTATTATTATAATTATTTCTCTTAATGTTTTAAAACTATGCCATTTTATTTCGAAAAATGCTATTTGTCCAGTATTTTCATTTAACGCAATTAAATCTATTTCTTTATCCTTATACCACCATTTTCCTTGTCTAGTTGGTTTAAAGGGCTGTAAATCTATTTCTCTTGATACCTTTACTACAAATTTTTCAAATGTTTGTCCAAGATATCTATTAAAATCGTTCTTAAAATTTGATAATGCGCTTTCTAAAAATCCACTTTCTATTTCCTCGAAATATTGTGATATAAATCTAAACCAGAATGATGTATAATTATCTTTTATTACATATATCCCCCTTTTGGTTTTACTATATAATGGATATATTTTCTGGATTAATCCTACATCTACTAGTATGTTTAAATATGAAGCCACATCCTTTGATTTCATATACGTATAATTTGCTATTTCTGTTACCCTAGTATATCCCTTCGATAATGCTTCTAATATATGATAGTAGGTATCATGCTCTCTAAATTCCTCTGTTATTATACTCTTCATCTCTCTAAATAAAAACTGATTTGGATTAAAAATATTTTCAACTATTTCTTTCTCAGCGTTTCTTCCTTTAAAAAACTCCAGATATTTCGGTATAGCATCTGCCACACTATATATTTTAAATATTTCCTCCAGTGAAGTATTAAACCACTCTCTCAAAGCTCCTATTTTTAATGGCCCTAAAAATATATTTCCTGTAGTTCTACCATAAAGTGGTGATTTTTCCTCCAATATGCTATGCTGTAACATGCTTACAGCTGATCCACATATAATTAACATTATATTTTTATTTGCAATTATCTCATCAACTATTCCCTGAAATTCGGCCACTATTTCGGGATTTCTCCTTATCAGATATGAAAATTCATCTAATATTATAACTAGTTTTTTTCTCCTTCTATAAGCTTTTACTATATATTGAAAACATTCTCTGAAACTTTTAAAATTAGGAATCGGTATTTTAAAATATTCTGAGATAATCCTATTAAACTTCTGTAAATTATAAATAAATTTCCTATTTTCACACATTAAATAAATAGCAGGCTTCTTCTTACTAAACTCTATTAACAATCTACTTTTTCCTATTCGTCGTCTACCTGTTATTATTAAAAATTCAAATCCAGGTGCCCTATACTTTTCTTCAAGGAATTTTAATTCACGTTTTCTATTAATAAATTTTTTTCGAATCATAATTATATAATCTAATTTCGAATTTAAATACATTTTCATGCCAATAAATGTGTGACGGAAATCGAAAGTATCTATATCAGTAGGTGATTAAAGGGATTAAAGGAAAAATTAAGGAATTATTACTCTCATATTTATAAAAATAATGTTATCGCCTATATTGTCTCCATAAGTCTTTAACTGATAAAGTTTATTTTAAAATATTTTAATGACTAAGAAAATTATTATATGCTAGTAGCGGGAGGATGATAAAAGAGAATAAAATACATAAGTATTTATACCTCCTGAGGCTATGATTAATAGTTGATTAGATGAAGGAGATAGCTTTTTGGAAGGTATCGCAACTTATGAATACTTCTCCTCTAACATTTTCGGCGATGGATACAGTCTCTAAATTTCTGGGGAGTCTTCAGAAACTGGATTTTTATGAAGCATTAGTTGTATCTAAGAAGAAAGTGGGTATAGTAACTGCATTGGACGCGCTTGATACTTCGCATCCAGAGCGCACTCTTTTAGGAAATATTGCGAGAAGAGCGCCTTCTCTCAGTCCAGAGGCAATTGTACTAGAAGCTATAGATTTAATGGTTTCCAATGAACTTGGAGTATTGCCAATAATGAAAAATAGAAAGGTTATTGGCATGATCTCTTGTGTTGATGTACTTAATGCTATGGCAGGATCTTCTGTTCTAGAAAATATAATGTGTAAGGATGTAATGAAGTTATCAAAGTTATGGGTAAGAGAGGATGAAAAGGTTTCAACGGCGCGAAGTATTATGTGCAGACATAAGGTTTGTCATCTGCCAGTAATTAATAAAGAAAATCAATTAAAAGGTATTATAACGGCTAGAGATATAGCATTTATTCTTGTACAATCTGAGGATAGCGTAACTCGAGGAGAGTTTGTTGGAGAGAGCATGAGAATTTGGGATGCTTCTGTTAAAGGATTTATTGATCTAAATCCGATGATAGCTGAAAAAGAGGATCTTATCACAGATATTGTAAAAAGCTTTAAGAATTCGAAGAAAAAGGTATGTATAATTGGAGAATCTAAAGAGTTTGGTATAATTACACCTATGGAGATAATAGCTTTATTACTTAAACTTAAGACTGAAGAAATGGTTCATGTAAGATTTTTAGGTTCACCATTTTATAGCGATTTTTTAAGTATGAAAACTGTTCGAGATAAGATTATTAGAGTATTGGGTACAGGATTTATTTTTCATGAGGGTGTAAGAGAAGTCATAATTGATGTAAAGCAAAGGAAACAAAGTGGAGAGAGAACTCTTTATCAGGTTATAGCTCGGATATATCTATCCGGCAGGCCTTTAGTCGTGTCTGCTCAGGGTTGGTATTTAGCAGACGCAATTAATAAACTTTGTAGTAAGCTTGATAGAGTATTAAGAAAAAGTAAGAAAAGGAGACCAAGAGCTCCGGGTAGATATGCAAGTAAGTAAATTATCTGTCTTAAGAAATATTTTAAAGTAAAAAATTCCAGATATATTTAGTTATAAAAAACTTAGGGAAAATCTAAGTAATTTTACTATTTTTATCAAATTTTTCTTTAACGATATTGTCCTGGCTCTTCATATTCATCTTTAAAATGCTTTTACCTTCACACTTATATGGAATATCTAAGATATCAGCTATAGTTGGTATTACATCAATTATCTCAGCTTCATCTATATATTTTCCACGAAGTTCTTCCTCGAGTCCCCCTCCAGATAAAATAAATGTTATTCTTCTAGGTCCTCCCGAATATACGTTGGTGGATCTATCTTCCTTAAAATCCCATACCATGCAGTCGAATGGAAAATCATGTCCACAACACCAATTATTAGTTTTCACACCCATCTTCCTAGCTATAGAGCATCCTAAATGATATCCATGGTCTGATGCTATAATGAAATATATATTATTCCATATTTTCCTAGCCTTTAGAAAATCTATCATATCCCCTATAATGCTATCTAGAAGGAGAAGATAATGATGTTTTGAAGAAAAGAAATTTGTTGCCTTTTCATAATATGATGGACAATAATTTATAGTATCAAAGGTTGGGAAATAGATATGCATTAAATTGAAATCGGGATTTGTTTCAATATATGGTTTAACAAATTTTCTCCATAGAAGATAATCGGACCATAGGATAGAATTATCTAACTTAATTGTGGTACAATGTGGACATACTATTAGATCGGGAATGTAAAAGTAACCTCTCTGATACCATCCGCTGAAAACAGCACATTTTAATTCTAATCCATAATAGTCTTTAGCGTATTCGAAAAATCCTATTAATTCCTCATCACTATAATCTCTCCTATTTCTCCAAAAATATTCGTTATACAGAGGTCTTGCATATCTGCCTGTAGCCAGGTATCTCATTCCATGTCTCGTATCACATACTCCTCTATTCCAGGCTCTTTTAACCCATAGACCATTATTTATTAAATAAGAAAAATTGGGGATTAATCCCAATTTATGATAACCCTCAATATTTACGGGAGGTAGACCTGTATTTTCTATTAAAACATTGTCAGCCCAATGACCAGCCAGCTGATCTATAACTAGAAATATTATCTTTTTCCTCATCATCGAGACGCCCAAAATGTATAGGAAGTTTGTTTATATTAATTTATGCCTCTAAGTTTAGGGGAAACGAATCAATTAAAATAGTCGAATATGCCATATATCTCTATCTCTCGATTTAATGACCTCCCATAAACCAAAATAATATATGACCAAAATTACATATCATCCCCTTTACGATATATAATGATAGACAAACCACACCATTATAAGGTTATGTGGGGAACCTGATAAATTCTTCATGAAATTACAGCTATTAATTCTGGATTGAAGATCAATATCAACTACACAGTATAGTGATGATAATGATAAATTAGGTTGTAGAGTAAGATAGCTAATTATTAATGTAAATATATATTAATCCCTTTATAGAACTCTATATATAGGTTTTCAAATGATAGAGGTAAGTTTCTTGAAGCCTTCAATATGTACGGGAGTTTTTGGTGAGTTGAATGTTAAGGATGCTGTGAAAATACTAGCCGAGATAGGTTGGAAACATCTTGAGCTTTATTCAGTACATCTTAAACAGATAGATAGGGGTAAATCTGAACACATCATATCAGAGCTTAATGAAATATGTGATGAATATAATATTGAGATTTATGCTGCTCATGATAATACTCAAGGTGTAAGTCCTGAAAGACTTATGAAGTGGTGCAAACTTTTAGATGTAAGATGGATTGTTATACATCCCATGACTGATAAAACACCTAAGGAGAATTTAGATATGGTGAGCAAATGGGCTAAGTTGGCAGATAAATTTGGCATAGGTATAGCGGTCGAGAATATGCATGATAGAGTACCTATGACTAAAGAGGGGAGGGCATTTGGTTCTACACCTTCTGAATTACTCTGGCTTACTAAAAACTTTGATCCCAAGCTTGTTGGAATTTGCTGGGATACATGTCATGCTTATGTACAAAGATTAAATCAATATCAAGCAATAAAGAGTCTAGGGGATCGTTTGGTTCATACTCATATAAATGATAATATTTCTATTCTGGAAGAGCAACACTTGGCACCATTTGAAGGATTGGTTAATTGGAAAGCAGTGATTCGGGCTCTAAAGGAGATCGGATATGAGGGGTTATTGAATATTGAAGGAGGTGCTTCTACAACTAGACTACCTATAGAAATTAGGAGGGTAAAAGTTAAATACTTACTTGAACTTCTAAACTGGATGAGTAGACATCTTTAGCTAAATATATCACTTCCTTGAGCTTAAAAGAGTCTTTGAAGAAAATAATGAATATTTCATATTCTACTTTTTCTTACTGCGAAATTTGCGGTAATAATAGAAAAAGATTATAAAAATTATTATGATAATTATGACTATAAAAAATGGATATAGTAAATCATATATCGTATGAACCTGTGGTATTTGTTTAGTTTCTATCTTTAAGGGTCTCTTAAGTAAATCAGCTGTCATTATAACATATCTTTCTTCTCCTCTTTTAAGCGGAGGGTCTTTTAATTTCCATATATAGAGAAGTACAAAATTCTCTGTTGCAACAACCTTATACGCATTTGTCGAGTTAATAATTATGTTACTTATCTTAAATGGTAGGAGTATTACTGGATGTCTATTGCTCCATTTCCCATTCCAACCCGGTGTACCATTATAATTCATTTTAATAATTATAGTAATATTCAACCTTCCATTACTCATATTCTTTATGATTATCTTTTTGTCATAAAGAGGAGGATTTATAGGAAGTATATTGACCTGTAAGGCTGGTTCTCCATATAGAGCAGCACCATCAACATCTGTCCTTAAATAATCTGGATCAACACCGGGAGTCTTATGCAACATATCAAATATTAGTGCCTGGTTATTAGCAAAAAATGCCTCGGACCATGTATAATTGTCTTGGACAAAGAAATATGCTGGAATTCCTCCTAATTGATAACTATGAGGACCCTCTGATATGACGTATCCAGTATAAAAAATAGCTCCTCCACTATGGATCCAAGCCAATGGCATACTGTTTTCATTAACTATTGAACCTATATAACAATTACCGAGCCCAAAATATATTTTAGGATTTGATGTTTTTATTTCAATCATTTTTCCATTGTATGTTTTACCATATAATCTTCCCCTTTTTGATATAAAGTAACCTTCTGAGCCTGGAAGTGGATAATGTAATCGCCATACATTATGATTTGCATGTCCACTTGTGATAAATATATCAAATTTATTGCTGTTTAGTAATCTCGCTAAAAATTCTGTCCTATCTATTGGACATTTTATTTCCTTAATAGTGCCATTAGAGAACTTAATCCATTCCTTTTCGTATTGTATCTCAGAAGTTACGATACCTTCTTGTACATATTTTAACCACTTTACTACGGCGCATCCAGCGAGCATTCTCTTTACTATTAGTTTTTTACAATTTATTATTCTTAAAGCATCCTTTGCAGTATATCCGGTTAAAATTGCCCATATAGAATCACCATAGGGATCTTCATCTAATTCGCGTGTTAGTCTATTGACTTCCTTTATAAATTCTGGATTTACTTCATTAAACTTATTCACAAAACATATATAATCGGGTAATAGAGAAGCTAGAAGATTTCTAACTTCCCATATATTATTTTCATAAACTAGAATTGTCACATTAAAAAATCTCTCATACTTTTCCTTTAATGCATAGACAACTTTCTTCCATTCAGAATCGTTTAGCGTATTTTTACTGACAACTATCGCATAATATTTTGTATATTTATAAAGTGGATTCTTCAAATTATTTGGTTTACATAAGAATAAATTCATATCGGTTAATAATAGAAATATAAAGAAAAATTCATATAGGATGATTAAATAATTCTTTTTCATAAATGATAACCTGCTTATTAAAATAGTACTAACGAAAATTAAAAGCAGGAACAATATTTATATTTTACCCATAAAACGAGACCACTCTAAATAGTTTAGGAATTTGTATTTTATTAAATTATATCATTAAAGTTTGGGAGAAAGCAAACTCCAACCAAAATAATCGGGCGCTTAGAACTGCTCATATTCCATATTAGCTTAAAGAAAAAGATTTTGATAGCCTTTCTTTTTAAGCCGTCTGATAATAAATGGCTTACATACTTATTATATTAGCCCTAAATAAGCCTTAAGTTAACAGCACCAAATATATTATTAGTTAGTTTTTATAAATATTATTTGAGTGAAAATATGTCAATGCTTTATAACTTACATGAATATTATTCAAAAGGCGAAATACATGTGGGTTTTTCTTCAGAAAATATAGCCCCTACATTTCCCGTAGTACTACCCTATGGGAAACAAATTCCTTTAATGAATTTTTATAATAGAAATATCTACTGTAAGACTATGATTCTTGAAGTGGGAGAATTGGAACTCGCTCTAATAGCTTGTGATGTTATAGGTTTTAGAGGAGAAGATGCGGAATACATAAAATCTTGCATTGAAGATAAATTAGGGATAAGAAAGGAGTCTATAATACTTGCAGCCACTCATAACCATTCATACCCTCGAACATCGGATCCAAAAATAAGAGAATTTATAAAAGACAAAGTCATATTGTCGGTAAGAAACGCTCTGAACTCAAAGTTTAAAGCCAAGATAGGATTTGGCAAGAAAAAATTACCTGTATGGATTAATGTTAATAGAACAAGGCCTGATGGTGTGGTTGATACGACCTTATATGTTATTAGGGTTGATGAAGATGACGCTATGAGAGGTGTTATATTCATATTCCCCTCGCATCCTAATACCCACACAACTGCGTGGGGTGGAGAGAAACCCGGTAAGATAGGTCCAGAATGGCCAGAGTATGTCAGAAAATATATTGAGACTTATATAGATAGAGAGCAAATGTTCAATCTTTATCCTGAAATAGATTTTAGAGATGTTTTTACAATGTTTCTGCTTGGACCAGCAGGCGATCTACAACCTTCTCTCTCCTTATACAGATACAAGGGGAAAATCCTTAGCAGAAAAAGAGTTTTTGTGGAAATGTTAGGTGACCATATAATTGATTTGGCAAATCAGATAAAAACTCTGCCAGAAGCATCATTGAGATTTAAATGGGCCAATATTAAGATTCCGATAAGAGGAGAGTTCATTAAAAAAATTAGGGAAGCATCCATAAAAGGAAAATCGTATTATAAGAAACTCGAGAAATACATAAAAAGCGGTTTATACGAAACAATAATTCAAGCACTTATACTTAATGATTCTTGCATTTGTACGGCGCCTGGTGAAGTTACTGCAGATCTAGGACTAGAATTTCAGAGAAGGGTTAAGTTTAGTCATCCAATATTAGTAACTATAGCTAATGATTATTTAGGATACTTTGTATCAGAAATGTTGGGTATTGAAAATATTAGATATGAAGCCAAAGGTTCATTATTGTGTGCAGAACGTGGAAGAATCTTAGTTAACTCTCTATTATCTTTAGTTAATCCTAAGGCAAGATTGCTTGAGAGAGTAAGGCCTGATGAAGATATGGGCATCATTGAAGGTAAAGTTGAATATGATGGTGATTCAGAACTATATATTGGTATTAAAAGGGAATGCAATACCCCTGCTTATGGAGAGCCTCCTGCGGCTCCCTTTTTAGGAAGAAGGATAAAAATTGAGAAGAATGGGTATTTCAGATTTGAAAAAATCGCTCCTGGAATTCTTTATCTATATGTTGATAAGGTAATAGAAAAGGAGAAGAGACCAAAATTACTGATGTGGGGTGAGCCGGTTATCGTTAAACCGAAAGAAATTACTAAGATTAAAATTAAGGTACCCAGAGAATTTCAGGGTAAATTTGTGAGAAACATTAAAATAGATAAAGTTGAAATAGATGGCTACAATGTATACTGTAAGATTAATATAGAGGGTAAACTTATGGAAAACGAAAAAATTAAAGGTTGGATGTTTAGACTTCAGGACGTATATAAACATCATAAGACTTTCATTTATCATCCCTTAACTGAGGCGCTGGAAGAAAATACTGGATTATTTGTTTTCAGAAACCTTTTTCCCGATGACTACGCGATATTCTTCTGGATTGATGTGAATATGAATAATAGAATGGAATTTGGTGTAGATAAAATCAGTCCCCATAGAATATTATATAGAGAAGATTTCATTCATATCAAATAATGGAGTATTGGTGAAGGAAGATTTAAACACATTTTTAATAATAATGTTGCAGATAAGGTTAAGGAAATGGTGAAGGAAAGGGAACAACTCTAGATAAATGTGTCGAGAACATTCTTAAATCATACTCTCATCTCTAATTTTTAGAAAAATTTAATACCATTTCTTAATCCTACTTCTATTCTTGCTATGGTGTCCGAGAACCAGCTTTATCAAGTATTTCTTCAAGGAAAAACTTCACAAACATAACCTTTCAGCAACTTCAGGTCGTTGAAGAGAGCCTCGTCTACGGGTCTCTCAATTACAATACTCTCGCTATATCCTTCGTCCTTAAGTACTTTGAAGAGGAAGAACATGTTAACAGTCCCCGTGCCTAAGGGCGCATGGCAGTCGAACCTTCCGTCATTGTCATGTAAGTGAATATGGGCTATTAATTTAACCTTCCCCTCGATATAATAGCATGGCTGAAAAACCGTGTTGGCATGCCCTACATCGAAGGTTACTTTTAGTGCTGGATTATTTACCTCGGATATTATTTTGAAGAACTCATTTCTTGTAATTCCAAAGTGAGGGCATTTTAAGATCTCACCCCTATAGAGAACTGCTGATGGCATGTTTTCTAAACCTAAGATAACATTTTTCTTCCTAGCGTAGTTTGAGATATGTTTTAATAAGTTTGTTGAAATTTTCCAGGCCTCTTTAACTTTTAAGTAATTTGGGAGGTCTTCTGAGTAAGCATAGCCTGGTTTCTCAGGATTATAAGTGGCTGGGTGTATGGTCAAGACTCTTATATTGCCATCAGAAGCATAGTCTATTGTAGTCTTAAGGCCCTCAACTATTTTCTCTCTCTCATCACTATTTGCTAGGGATAATTTGGTTGCACTATACTGTCCTAGTTCATGGAGTAGGAAATCAAAATTATCGATTCTTGAAGTAGTCTTCGCCACCCTCTCTAGCTTATCTATATTACTAATTGAAATCTCGCCGCAATTCAGTCCATACTGCCTCATAATCCTAACAGACCTGTTTATAGAATCCTCTATCTCACTATCATTGAGCTCATCTATATACTTTCCCTTCATCACCCTGATGAGTTCAGATATAAATATTCCGAGTCTCATGTTTCCTCATACCCTATAACTTATTTGCTTAAAATTATGTTTTATTACACATATAAGTTTTATTTTAAACTTATATCTAAAATACGCAAACTAATATTTGAGAAATCTAAGCAAAGATTTATTTAACAGAAGTTAGATGCATGTCCTTTCTAGATATATATTTGGAGAAATCTAGGTGTAGATGCTGTTAGAAATGTATTGAAGTCATAGTGAAGTAGAGAATTTTACCTGGAGTTGTTAATAAATTTGGAGGTATTGATAGATTTAAAAAATATTTTTAGATTTCGCCGAGGCTAATTTCTTTAAAAGATATGATGATGCAAATATAGTAAAATTTACTATAGGTAAATAGTTTGAGTAGGAGAGGAAGAATATTAGTACCAGCTACTCCATTCTTTCTCGCCTAAAGACCAGGGACTTTTAGAGCGAAGCTCTATGAAGAACTCCTTTAAGTCCGGAGTCACCTTGAGTGGAAGCCTTATTCTTTCATGTTTCCATGCCGATATATAGGCGGCATTAACTATCTCAACGACGGCTCTTCCATCTTCACCTGTACAGTAAGGCTCCTTATCGTGAAGAATACACTCACAGAAGTGCTCAAGTTCTCGTAGATACTGCCAGTTATCTCTTAGTTCCTGAAGCGGGTTCCATGAGCTGCTAAGAGTTAAGTCTTGAACCTCGCGACTATTTCTGTATAGATGAATTAAGGCTGGTTCAGGTGATCTTGAACTATGATAAAGCCACTTCATAATTAGTGTCCCCTTAGTTCCATAGAGTTCATAACTTTCCTCACCCTTTGTATGAGTTATCATCGTTATATGAAGCGTACTTATCGCACCACTTTTATGCCTCATTGTTACACATGCCATATCATCTGTTTCATGCCTATCTGGTGCAATGATTGCGACATAGGCATTCACCTCCTCGACGTCGCCGAGCCACCAACGGCAAATATCTAATGGGTGTGAGCCGTCCTCTTGGAGAAATCCGCCTCCGGAGATCAGTTTAAGGCGATACTGAGTCTCAGACATCTTCCCAACTCTTGCGTTGTCCCATCGTGCTCTTAGCTCGAAGACACTGCCTAATCGATCTTCATCAATTAATTTTTTGACGAACCTAAAGGACTTGTTAAAGCGTTTCATGAAAGCAATCATAAACTTGACTTTGTTCCGCCTACAAGCTTCTATCATACGGTCAGCCTCTTGGACTGTTGGGGCCATCGGTTTCTCGCAGTACACGTGTTTTCCAGCTTCAGCAGATTTGACTACGGGCTCAAGGTGGTGGTGTGGAGGCGTTAAGACCACTACAGCCTCGACTTCTTTGTCTCTAAGCATGTCATCGAGGTCTGTATAGTATCTTGGAACACCATACAACTCTTTCAGGAACTTAGCCTTAGATTCATTGATGTCCATGACGGCGACAATTCTTCCGTTCTTTAGGAATCTGAAAGCTGGTTCATACAAGTCTCTGGCAGCCCAACCACAGCCAATTATGCCCAACCCAACCTTCTTCATTTAAGTGCCACCAAAAATGACATTTAAACCTTAAATGAGAGATAATAATCTATAAATGATTGCTTTATTGCATATATAAGTTTATTTATGTTCTAGTTATTTCAATTAGGCTTTAATTGTTTAGGAGGAGTTGTGTAGATGAACTAGAGTGTTTATAATGAATCTTTAGCTTGGATTTCATGGTAAGGAAATTAGTTATATTTCTCGAAAGGCTGAAATATAAAGCTACTATTAGATACCACATATTTTCTACTAATTCTTGTTGTTTTCAAGAACGATATGTAGGAAGACTATTATTTCCCATTCTCTCCTCCATTTTTCTACAAGACTTTTCATAAATGAAATAATAATCACCATTAAATTAATGTAAGAAATACAGTATCTATTGAAATCAATGTTAGTTTATAGTATGTTTTCGTATATTAGATGACTTACAGATTTATTAGACCGGAGATTATTGATAATATTCCTATTAGGATACAGAATTTTTCGAATCGCATTCTTTTAGCTAAATATGTTAATGTTCTGATTGTAACCAATCCAGTGATACACGTAGTTACCGTTGCCAGCATTATTTTATCTATACCTATATTTATTAAGGATGAGGATTCGATGAAAGCTATAGTTATAACTGCTGGTATACTCAGTATAAATGAAGTTTTCAGAGCGAAATCGGAGGTATACCCTCTTAATAGGAGCGTTGATACAGTTATTCCGGATCTACTTATTCCTGGAATTATCGAAAACCCTTGTGCAATTCCCAGTATAAGTGCATCAAATAATATTATATCTTTTTTACTTTCCATTTTTCCTCTAGTTAGATATAATAGAAATCCTGTTACGAATAGCATTATACCTATTATTATCGTAATGATTGAACCAGATGTAATTGATAAAATTTCTTTTAAAAATATATATGAAGGTAAGAATGATATACCTGTTGATATAGTGGAAATTAAAATGAATTTGAGATACCTATTCATCCTGAAAACAAATAGATTTTTCAGTAAACTTACTAGATCCTTTCGATAAAAAATTATAGCTGAAAGCATAGTACCTATATGTAATGATACTGCAATTCTAAAGGCTTCGGAGGGATTTATCTTAAAAACAGATATTGTGACAAGAAGTATATTTCCTTCACTACTTACTGGAAGCCATTCTAAAATCCCCTGTAAAATTGATAATAGTAATATTTGGAATAAATTATTCATAGATAGGATAAATATTCATCAAATATTTTAGCTTTTCAATAAATTAAAATATTAAGAAAATAATTGTTAGTTTCATAATATTTTATCTGGTGTTAGATTAATGGATAGACCTAAGAGAGCTTTCATACTTGGTCTTGATGGAGCAAGCGCGGATCTAGTATTGTTTTTAATGAAAAGTAATGTGATGCCTAATTTATTAAGATTGAAGAGAAAGGGTGTTTTCATTAAGGCTTTATCATCGCTTCCTACACATACACCAACTAACTGGACCACTATAAGTACAGGTGCATTGCCTGGAACCCATGGAATAACAGGTTTTTCTATATTGACTAAGGGTAAGTCTTATTTAGAAAGAAAATCTGGCTTTGATACAAGGATGGTTAGAGCAGAGTTCTTGTGGCAGGCGGCTGAAAGGGCTGGAAAGAAGTGTATTTTATTGAAGTGGGCTGGACCACAGTTTCCGGTAACCTTAAAACATGGTATACAGATAGATGGATGTTTCTGTGTAAGCTGTATCCATGAGATCTCGGGTCCCAAACTATATAGTTCGATAAGAAATGATCAGCATGTCGTGAGAATTAATGTTAGAAATGCCAATGAATGGAGAAATATTCCATCCCATTTTATAAATCCTCTTGAAACAGAGTTAATATTGGGGGATGATTTAAAGTGTAAAATATATCTTCTCATAACTGGTTCTAAAGGAAAGGGATATGATAGAGTGGCTATCTCTAAAAATAAGGATTTTAATGATGTTATAGGCTTTATTTCTCCGGGAGAATGGAGTAAATGGTTTAAATTTATCTTTAAGAGTGGAGAGAAATGTATTGAGGGTACTGTTAGATTAAAGCTTGTATGGCTTTCTTCTGATGGAAATCAGATAGAAATCTATTGCAGTCAAATAATGCCTGTAAAGGGTTGGTCTTATCCCACAGGTGTTGATGAAGAATTAGTTGAAAATATTGGACCATTTCTACAGCGTGTGGGATATATTCAGGAGGGGGAGATATACGGTGCATGGGTAGATTATGAAACATTTATTGAGGAACTAGAGTATCAGCATAGATGGTTTATAGAGGCATCTAAATATTTGTCTAAAAAATATGAGTGGGATCTATTCTTCCTGCACTCTCATGCACCGGATTACATACTTGATAGTGTAATTAGAAGGGCTGAGCCGTTAACAGCATCAAAAGATACGGATAATAGATATTATATGGAGTTAATTAAAAGGACTTTTAGAATAGTGGATAATATGGTTGGTGAAATATATGATGAGATAATTGATGGAGAAACATTGTTAGCTATAGTTTCAGATCATGGAGTTATAGGTTATCATGGAGATAGATCTATTACTCAGATTATTAGAGATATTCTGATTAAAAAGAAGCTTCTAGTCTATAAGAAGAAGACTTCAGTGGGAGTTGCTACAAAGCCTCAAAAACGTAGTGGAGAAATCGATTGGAGTAAGACTAAGGCAATAGTCCATGACGATATCTATATTTATATAAATTTGAAGGGTAGAGAGCCTCATGGAATAGTAGATCCAACTGATTATGAAAAGGTGAGGGATGAAATTATAGAGTCGTTGCTTGAATATAGGGATCCAATATTAGGTAGATCTCCATTTACACTTATATTGAGGGCGGAGGACGCGGAAATACTAGGTCTCTACGGAGACCGTATAGGAGACATAATATTTACTGTAAGAGAGGGTGGAAAATATAGTGAAGGTCATGGAATATATTTACCAACGGCAAGATATGGTATGAGCTCAATTTATGCATTTATCTTGCTGGCTGGACCAGGTATTAGGGAGAACTATGAGTTTAAAAGACCTGTACATCTTATAGATCTAGCTCCAACAATATCTTTCCTATTAGGTTTTCCTCCACCTCAGGATTCTCAAGGATCTATTTTGTTCGAAGCCTTCAATGAGGAAATTATAAATTTTTATTTTAAAACAAGATAATTTTATTGGGGTAATTATGTCTAGATTAGATGTATTTATTATTCCACACTGGCATTTTGACGCACTATGGCAGTTAAGTTTTAAAGAATACTTTGATATTACGGCCGAAAATCTAGTGGATTTACTTGAATTTTTGGAGAAAGATGATAGATATAGGTTTAATATTGATCAAACGATATATATTGAGGAATTTTTAAAAGAATTTCCAGAGCTTTCTGGAGAACTGAAAAAATTTGTGGAGAAGGGTTTTATAGAATTTGTATGTTCAGGCTATACTCAGCCGGATTCAAATATTCCTCAAGGAGAATTTATTGTGAGAAACATTATATTATTCCAAACATTTGTTAAAAAAATGTTTGGAAGAGAGGCTAAATGCGGATGGTTTCTCGATGTTTATGGTCAATCTGCTCAGCTTCCTCAGATTTTTAAAAAAGCTAAAATCGATTACTTCGTCTTTTGGAGAGGAGTTTCTAAGAGGATTCCAAGTGAATTTTTATGGGAAGGTATAGATGGTACAAGAATATTAACTCATAGAATGCCTTTAAGCTATGGTGCAGGATATATTCCTGAAGGAAAAAGAAGATATTATTTCTTTATAAAGACAGCTACTATAGATGATGCAATAACTTTTCTTAAAGATCTTATAGAAAAATTGAGGGAGATTGCTTCAACCAATATTATATTTATACCCAATGGTGACGATTTTACTCCTCCTCAGCGATTCATAGTTAAAGTTGTAGAGGAGATGAGGAGAAGAGAGGGAGATAATTTAGATATAAATATTGCAACGGCTTCCCAATTTTTTAAGAAATTGGAGAAACATTTGGAAAAGCTTCCAATAATTAGGGGGGAGTTTAACCCAATATTTAGAGGAACATATAGTACTAGAATTGAGTTAAAGAAATTTAATAGAAGAGTAGAATATCTTTATCTCATTGCTGAGGAGATGGCCACTATAGCATCTCTATTTAAAAAATCTTTTCCTAAAGAAGAGTTAGAAAATGCCTTAAAACTTGTTTTAACAAATCAGTTTCATGATGCAATTAATGGTGAAATTATAGATGAAGTATATGATATTGTATTGAAAAACTATGAGTCTGCTGAAAACATTTGTAGAAAGATACTTGAAAAATCTCTTCAAATAATTGTAGATAAGATAGATACTTCCACAGAATTTAACGGGATTCCAGTTGTAGTGGTAAATCCTCTTTCATGGAATAGAACTGATATAGTTGAGGTAACAGTAGCCTTTACAGATCCCGAAATTAAGGGTCTAAAAGTGGTTGACTGGAAGGGAAATAATATTCCTTTCCAGATAATAGATGTTAATAAAAATCCTGATGGATCTCTTGGAATTGTAAAGCTAATTTTTATAGCAGAAAATATGCCGTCTTTAGGATATAGAGTCTACTATATATTGCCATCCTCAAAGAAAAGTTTAGAGAGCTTTGAGACAAGTATAAAGGTTTCTGAGATTGAAAGTGATTATATTATGGAGAATAGATATTATTCTATAAAGCTAGACCATTTATCTAAAAGTATTGTTAGTATTTATGATAAGGAGTTGGGGAAAAATGTTTTAGATTCTAGCAAATATCTTGGAAACAGCATTTTCATCGAACCTGACTATGGTAGTGTATGTCATATTAATGGAGATATAGATCCACATTTAGTGGCCATTCCAATTAGAGATCCTCCTGATCTAAATTCTAGACTAAATACTATGAAGTGTGTTTCACGCTGTATATTTGTTGAAAAAGGTCCTATAAGAGCTGTAGCATATATTTTCGGTGTAGTTGGAAACACAAAATATAGGCAAAGGATAATTATATATGACAAGGTTCAAAGAATAGATTTTAACACTGAATTAGAGTTTGGAGACGAGAATCATAGAGTTAGAGTAGTTTTTCCAATAAATATATCTAAATATAAGATATGGCATGAAATACCTTATGGAGCTATTGAGAGAAATGAGGGAGAATATCCCGCAATCAACTGGATAGACGTTTCAAATAAAGATTACGGTGTAACGTTAATTAACAAAGGTATACCTGGAAATAGTGTTGTAGAGAATGTAATGATACTAACTTTATTGAGAAGTATTGATGCAATGTATCTAGACGCTCCATTCGGAGAGCTAAGGTTGAGAAAGATAGGTAAAATGTTTTTAGAGAAGGCCGGAAAACATTATATATTTTATCCTTTAGGTTCAAAGGCATTGGAGAAGGGTTATCATCTATTTGAATATTCTCTATATCCTCATATAAAAACATGGAGAGAGGCAAAATCCTATAGAACTGCATTAGAGTTTAATATACCTTTAATCGCTGTAAAAACAACTCCGCATAAAGGATTTCTTCCTAAAGAAAAGAGTTTCATATCACTGGTTCCAGAAAACCTAGTATTAACTGTTTTAAAAAGATGTGAAGATAATGGAGTTATATTAAGATTCTATGAAGCTGAAGGAAAGAGTATTAAAGGATATCTTACATTCTTTAAAGAAGTAAAGAACGCTGTGAAAACAAATTTGCTTGAAGAAAAGGTATCGGATCTTAAAATTGATAGAGGAAATATTATAGTTAATGTTAAACCTTTTGAAATAGTTACAGTAAAGTTAACGGTGTAGTGATGGGAGAGATAAAAGCAGTTTTATTCGATCTTTATGGAACCCTTGTATATGAGGAGAGAGATGAAGAGGAACAGTATAGATTTAAAGCTTATAACAGATTAATAGATTATCTTAAATCGCTTGGATATAACGTTAGTATAAATTATTTTATAAAAATATATAATAATATTTTCGAAAAATGTTTGGAGAGGATTAAAGGTACACTTAATGAGCTAGATATGATATATGTATACTGGAATATTTTTAAAAATCTTGGAATCATACCATCATTAAATTTAGTGAAAAATTGTCTCGATATCTTTTATACAATGGAGGTTAGAAGTGTTAAAATATTTCCAGACACCTTATCTATACTAAACTATTGTAGAAAAAGGAGTTTTAAAACAGCTATAGTATCAAATGCAACTATTAGATTTGAATATGTTATATCCCACCTAAAATTATCAAATTATTTTGATGTTCTCATGGCTTCCTATAAGATTCTTAAAGTAAAGCCTCATCCAGAAATATATTTGAAGACGCTTAATCTTTTAAATATTAGTCCTCAAAACGCTGTTATGATCGGCAATTCTCCTTTATCAGATATAATTGGTGCTAAAAAAGTAGGCTTAAAAGCAATTTTAGTAAAAAGACATGATATTGAGGAAAATATTTTTCAAAAATATAATGTCTATCCAGACGCCATAATTTTCAGCCTAAATGAATTGAGAAAACTAATTTAAAATATCGATGTTTAAATATATGTAATAGTTAAATATGTGATTAATATGAGGATAGTTATATCTCTTGGAGGAAGCCTTATAACGAGAGAGTTAACTGCAAATAATATTAAGAAATATGGTGATGTTTTAAAAAGAATTAAAGATATGGGGCATCAATTAGCAGTCGTATGTGGTGGAGGTAAAGTTGCTAGAGAATACATTAATGTTGCTAGAGAACTTGGTGTAAACAATACTATTGCTGATCAAATAGGTATATTAGCAACGTTTTTAAATGCATATTTAATTATAGCTGCATTAGGAGAATATGCTTATAGAGAACCTCTAAAAAGGGTAAATGATTTGGAGAAATATATGTATACAGATAAAATTTTAGTTTTTGGAGGAAATGAGCCAGGAGTCTCAACGGATTTTGATGCCGCAATACTTGCAGAATATTTTAATGCCGATCTACTTATAAATGCTACAAATGTTGATGGAGTTTATGAGGAGAATCCTAGAAAAAATCCGAATGCAAGAAAGTTTGATGAATTAAGCTATAGTAAGTTTGAAGAAATTATATTGAAGAATAAACAGGCTCCTGGAAAGTATGAGCTATTCGATATTTCTGCATTAAAAATAATTGAGAGGTCCAAAATTAAACTGATAGTCTTGAATGGAATAGATCCTGAAAATATTTTAAAGGCTGTTGTAGGAGAGAAAATAGGTACGCTAATACATTAATTCATAGTCTCCATATTTTTATTGGATGAAGCATTTTTATCCTCAATCTATGTATACCGTATCCGGCAATATCTGTAGGAATTCTCCTAACTCCATTATCAATTGATGCGCCTCCTTCAAGCACAACGTCTTCTCTATGAAGTAGATCTGAATCTAGATCATAATATATTATATTTTTAAATGCTAAGGCGGTATGTACTGCAGCGGTAATTCCTATTTTACTCTCTCCCATACATCCTATCATGTTAGGTACTCCAGCGGCTTCACACATATGTGCAATTCTCATAGCTTCATTTATTCCACCACTTTTCATCAACTTTATGTTTATTAAATCTACTGCATCTTTCTCGATAACTTTTAATGCATCTCTAGAATTATGTACAGACTCGTCAGCCATAATAGGTATAGGACTATTTTCTTTAACCTTTTTTAACCCATCTATATCTGTATATAATACAGGTTGTTCACAAAACTTTATATCATATTTCTCAACTTTATTTAAAACTTTAATTGCATCCTCTACAGACCATCCTTGATTAGCATCTATTCTTAACTCGACATTATCTCCAATAGCTTCTCTAACCATTCGTATTCTTTCAATATCTTCCGCAGGATTTATACCAACCTTTATCTTAATTTTTCTAAACCCCTTTTTAACCCATTTTTTAGCGGATTCAGCCATTTCATGTGGAGACTTTATACCAATTGTTACGTCTGTTTCGATCTCGTCTCTATATCCTCCAAATATCTTATACACTGGTTTGCCACAATATTTTCCAATTAAATCATATATAGCCATATCTATTGCAGCTTTGATAGAAGTATTCCCCCTTACACTCCCATATATTTCTTGAAAAACTTCTATTCTAAATGGATCTTTACCTAAAATTTTAGACGAAAGTTTTTCTAAAGCCTCTATAGAACTTTCAAGTGTATCAAATGTTATTCGTCTTGAAGGACAGGCCTCACCTAAACCCCTATAATCTTCATCAGTATATATTTTTAAAACAATATTTCTAGACATTCTACTTGTACCTAAGGCTATTCTAAAGGGTTCTAAATAAGGAATATCTACATAATATGCCTCAATCCTATTTATCCTCATATGCTCACCAATACAATAAATGTTTATAGACTTAAAATATTTTGAGGAAATAAAGGCTATTAACCCTAATTAAAGATAACTTTAATTTTATTTTCATAATTTTTATATTTAAAAATATATTGTATTAAAATGATAACATATGAGGATAAAGTCGAATGTCGCTAAGAATGAAATTTTCATAGATTTTGAAAGATATTTTTCAACACGTGAATGGAATATAATGTTAACTCCAAATACTATCTCGGCTGAAGATGGAAAAAACTATAGTATTACCTTACTATTGCTTAATACGATGCTGGTATTTATATTAAGTATTATAGGTATTATTAAACTTGAATTTTTACTTCTAGGAATATTATTTGGGATTCTTGGCGCTACCTATTATATCGTTTCCGAGAAACATAGAGTAAAGTTAATTTGCTTAGAAAATAATGTATTTGAAACCTACACTAATAGTAATTTATCTAGAGAAATGCTAGAAAAATTTATATCATTTCTTGAGAAAAATGGTAAGATTACTAGGTTAAAGCCCTTAGGTTTATTTGTCAAAGATATATATGAAAAGCTAAATGAATTTTATATAGATATTTGGGGGCCTCATTTGGCTAGAAAAATGTTAACAAAAGATATCGAAAGACTGATGAAAAGAAGAGGGGTATCGAGGGAAGAAGCAATAAAAAAGCTATTTGAAAAATGTTTTAAATAATTAATCTTATTATCGCGTATTTGACAAATAAACCCCAGATAATGGTTTCAAACCTAATTATAAATTTTTAACTAAGTATCCAGATGAACAATAATGCTGGTGGAGTGGCATTAGTATTGGAGTTAGCAAGAATCTTTAAGAAAGATAAAGTAAAGAGAAATATTAGATTTATATTGTTTAGTGAAGAGGAACTTGGGTTAAGAGGATCATATGCATATGTAAAATCATGAAAAAATGCTTGAAGACATAAAAATTGTAGTAAATCTAGATATACATGATGGATTAATTGGAACAAACAGTGTAGTTATACTGGTCCTAAACAAACAAATAAAAAAATTATCTAGAGGTATATAGTAAGGAATATGGATTAAATTTAAACATAGGCGAAGACATACATTCTTCAGACAGCATGCTATTTGTAAGTAAAAACATACCTATAGTAAATTTCCATAGATCAAGTGGAGCAAATTTTGGAGTACATAGTATAGATGGTAATACAAAATATTTTGGTAGAGAAGTATATAGATACTTTGGGCCGTTCATATATAGTTTTATAAAGATGATGGCTAACTCGGAAGAATTTCCATTCCTTAGAGAAATGCCAGAAAACATGAAGAAGAAGGTTATAAGAATACTTTAAGAAAAGACTTGGAATAAGTCCTCCATAATATTAAGTCTTTAGAAATTCCAGAATTTTTTCTGTTGTCTTATCACCAGGTTTTATTTAACTAAATGAAGATAAATCATTGTATAAAGTTATTATTAAATATGTTGAGTTTTATAGAATTTATGATGTTTAAATATATGGTTAAGTCTCTTATTGAATGTATTATTGTTAGCCGTATAAATAGATTTGTTGTTAACGTGAAAATTGACGGGAAGATTACTCAGGCTAGGATAACTAATACTGGTAGACTCTATGATCTACTTATTCCCGGAAATAAGGGATATTGTATAGAAGGAGGTATGAAGACTAGATATAAGTTAATAGGGATAAACGTCGGTTTAAAAAATAGGGTTGCCTTAATCGATACAAGGCTTCAGGAAGATGTTTTCTACAATGCTGCACAAAGAAAATATTTTAATTGGCTTAATCCATACAGAATTGTGAAAAGATATCCTAAAATAAATAATTCTAGACTTGATTTTCAGATAAAATTTAATGATAAAATAGGTTTTATAGAAATGAAGAGTGCAGTATTATTGTTTGATAAATTTTATGGAGGTTATCCAGATTGTCCAAGTATTAGGGGTAGGAGACATATTTTAGATATTATAAGGCTTCATGAGAAAAGTTATAGATGTATATTGTTATTTTCTGTAGCCCATCCTTTGGCTAGAATATTTAAACCTTATTCTAAAGGAGATCCGATTATAGCGGACTTGATCGAAGAAGCTTTTAAAAGAGGTGTAGAAATCTATGCATTTAAACCGATATTAAGGATCGATGAGAAAAGTATAGTTGTAGAGGACGAAGATATTCCAATAGTTTTTCGTTAACGGAAATAATATAAATATGTTAATAATTCTATAATAGGATGGTGTATGCGATGAGGGCAGTGATAGTAAGCTTTCGGAGAAGCGGTAACAATCAATATGAAAGATATGCTTTGATAAGAATAGATGGAGTTGAGGACTATAAGTCTGCACATAAATATATTGGGAGGAAAGTTATATGGATTCATCCAAGGACTAGAACTAGAATACATGGTAAAATTATTAGAGTACATGGGAAAAATGGGATTGTTTTAGCATCGTTTAGAAGAGGATTGCCTGGACAAGCTCTGGGAACATCGGTAGAATTACGTTAATTATATTCGGGATAATATGATTGATAGCATTATATGGATTTTTACTGCTAAATGTAATCTTAACTGTAAACACTGCTATATTTCTCCGAGATTTAAAAATCTCAGAGAACTTTCTTTAAAAGAAAAGCTTATATTGATTAGAGATGCTGCAGAATTAGGTATAGAATATATAGGATTTAGTGGAGGTGAGCCATTAATTCACAAAGATTTTCCAATTTTATTAGAGGAAACTTATAGTTATGATATGGATAGTAATTTTATTACAAACGGACTATACTATTCATCTAAAATACTTAATCTTCTAAAAAGAATACATACACATATATATGTTAGCCTTGATGGAGTAAGGAGAGAAACATATGAATATATTAGGGGTAAAGGTTTATGGGATAGAGCTATAAACTTCCTAGAAATATTGAAGAAGAATGATATAGATTTTTCATTGATAATGTCTATAAACAAAATAAATTATCATGAGGTAGGAGAATATATAAGATTTTCAGAGAAAATTGGAGCATTAAATGCGTGTATCATTCCTACAATGAAATCCGGAAACGCTTATATAAACAATCTATATATAGATTCAGAGAAATGTTTTAAGGCTATTAGGCTTGCGGATAATGTTTCTGATGAAATAGGTTTCCCGGTATCGTTTTGGTGTATGCCGTTTGTAGGGCTAATAGTTAGGTCAAAGTATGTTAGATACGGGTTCTGTAGACTATGGAACAATATAGATATTGATCCAGCTGGAAGAATACTTTTATGCGATATAATAGATATAGTTGTTTCAGATATTAGAGAGAAAGGGTTAAGGAAGGCTGTAGAAGAGTTTGAGGAGAACAATATGGTGAAAAAATTGATAGATACCAATAGTGTCCCTAAGGAGTGTAAAAACTGTAAATTTGTTTATAAATGTCTTGGCGGATGCTATGCACGAGCATATATTGAAAATGGAAGACTAGATATGCCCGACCCACTATGCCCGCGAATATCTGGACTACTTTATCTTTGAATATATCCCCTTTTTCCTCAACATATTCATTCTAACTCTATTTGCACGCGCAAAATATTCTTTCCGCGTCTCTAATCCAAATTCTCTTATTATATCTTTCACGGTTTTTTCCTTTAAATACGACGTCATCATGAATATTGCTTCAGGTCTAGAAACCTCTATTTCTATTAGATTTCTATATTTTTCCTTGATTTTCTCAAGCTTAGAAAAGTTATAGTCTAGATGAAGTATTTCATAGTCTAGATTAATAGTCTTACATATTATTGGACTATATCTGCTTGATTCAAGTAACAATCTTCCCAAAGGATCTACAATTACACTGTTTCCCTCACCACCTATTGAAGATACAATGTATACACCATAGTCCAGTGCCCATGATATTATTTGTTTTCCACCTGGATACATCGATGAGAAAAATACTAGTTCAACGTTCTTAGTCTTTAATCCCTCAATAACATCCTTAAAGTTTAGGTCAAAGCATATTGCAAACCCTATTTTACCAAAATCGGTATCAAAAACATTATATTTATCTCCAGGAACTATTCCACTTTCAATCTCATTTATAGTCGGATGAACCTTGTAATATGAGCCGACAATACTTCCATCCCTTCCAATTAAAATAGAAGCATTATATGGGTATCCGTCATCAATAATTATCATTGGTAAAACTATATATACATTATTTTTAGCAGCTTTTTCTCTAAATCTCTCCAATATGTTATTTCCCATTTTATATGCAATAATTATAGATTCTCTAATATTAAGTCCAATGGTAGGAGCTATTTCTGGAAAACATATAATATCAGGATTATCTAACAACGCTTTATCCAATAATTTTTCCATTTCACTAATATTAGCATTCACTGTGTCTTCGATACTATCTTTCCTACCAGCACCCTTAAAGGATATAGAAGCAACCCTAACACATCTAACCATATTCAATCACTTAATACTTAAATAATTTTACTTTTACTATAAATATATTAATACCTTCATTATTCTATGCTAAACTATTTAAACTATATTTCATACGGAAGTACACCTAAACATATAAATCATAAAATTACTGATAAGATAATTCTTTTCTTCTTTATTTGAATTAAAGGGCTATGTAATTGATGGATTTACATTTTGATCTATTTTTAGAGAGATAAAGGGAAATAATGGTAGAAGTTAAATATTTTATTTTCCTTATCCAATTTAGGGCTAGTATTAAAGAAAGGTTTGGTTATGGAAGAGGAATTAGATAGATTGAAAACTTTAAGAATTTTAGGACAACATATAGGTATGCGTATTGTGAAGACACGACATGATGTTGTTGCTGCATTTATAGTTGGTTCGGTAGCTAGAGGAAATATACATAGTGAATCAGATATAGATCTATGTATCTTAATTGAACATGGAGACAGGCCTAAAAGAGAGATTATAGAGGAATCAGGTTATAAGGTTGACATCACTTATATACCTTTACATCTATGGGAGGAGAACTTGTATCATGGTATAGGAAGTGAATGGGAGATTGAGGCATCGAATATCGTAGATTCTATAATTATTTATGACCCCTAAAAAGCTTATTAAAAAAGTTAAAGAATATCTTAAAACATATCCTGAAGAGAAGAGGAGAATGAATATCTTATTTACTTATCATAGAATGGGTTGGTTTAGGGAGGCTGTTAAATATCATTATATTAGAAGAAACTATGATTTTGAATCCATTTTCAGTAAAATTTATGCAATTACTGCTCTTAAAATACTATTTTCATTAAATAGAGTTTATCTAAAGGGCGACAAATATATTTTCGATCAAGTTAAAGAATTACAGAAAATCCCTCCATCTTTTTTAGAGAAATGTCTAAATCTATTATATTTTAAGAGTAAAAATGTGAAATATGAGGAGGCTAAATGGATTTTCAGGACTGTTTCAGATATGCAAAAAACTATAGAAAATATAGTCATTAAATTCCTATGAGTTGGAACTAGCCTAGCGTGTCAGTTAGATAATTGATAGGTAAATGTAATGTCTAGTAGACTATATTAGATATTCAGGTAATGACGATTAAAAATCTATTTCGTCTTTGTAAGTAAAACAAGACTATTGATCAAAAGTATTGATTCAAAGCGTCATAGAAAATAAATTTAAATATCTATAAATTAATATTTCATTAAATTATTCTTGTCGAATCATCAATAGCTTTAAATATGAGATTTTGAATATTACTAGTAGGTGCTAGTTACTAGTAGGTGCTAGTTATTCCATATTTCGATCCTAGGCCAAAGAGGAGATGTATTGACTTATATAATCGACGGGAGGAGTTACATAAGCTAATAGAGTATATGAGCTCATCTCCACTAATCCTATTACTTGGTTTGAGACGTACTGGAAAAACGTCTCTTCTATATACTGCTATTAATGAATCAAAGATACCCTGCATAGTATTTGATTTAAGGGAGATTCCTGGAGACGGGATTATAACTATGGATATATTCTTGAAGTTTTTCTCAGACAAAATAAACTTATTTCTTGAAAAGAATAGAAGAATTGCTGAAAGATTTCTCGAAGTTGTAAAGCATATTGAAGAGATTAGTATAGTTGGCTTAAAAATAAAAATAAAAAGTATGCGTAGAGGAAGGTTAAATATCATAGAATTGTTTAGGGCTTTAAATGATGCTACAGAAAGTATTGGAATGAATATAGTTTTAGCATTTGATGAGGCCCAAGAGCTTAGAAGAATTGCAAGATATAGGTTTACACGAATACTCGCATATATTTATGATTTCTTCGATAATATTTCAATATTGCTTACTGGATCGCAGATAGGTTTACTATACAATTTTTTGAAAATAAGTGATCCAGAGTCGCCACTCTATGGCAGGGCATATGATAAAATATATCTAAAGAATTTTACCCCAGAAATGTCTAAAGAGTTTTTGATACAAGGATATAAACAATATGGGATTGATCCTCCAGAAGAATTAATAGAATATGCTGTATCTAAGCTTAACGGAGTTGTAGGATGGTTGACTTTACTTGGATATAGGTCGGTGAGAAATAGAATTTTTGATAAGAAAGTGGTAGATGAGGTCCTAGATATAGCTTCCAGAATAGCTTTCAATGAGTTTAAACATTTTCTTGCTTTAAGATGGCAGGCTAGGGATAGATATATTTCAATAATGAGAAATCTGGCTATAAAAGAGCTTACATGGAGTCAGCTGAAACGATCAGTGGAATTAGATTTGAATCAAAGAATATATGATAAGAATTTTACGAATCTAATTAAAAGCCTTATAGATGGAGGATTTATATCAAAAAACTCAGAAAAATATTATTTTATAGTTGATCCAGCATTAAAAAGATATTTTGAAACAAAATGATATCATTAAATAAAATATGTATAATTAAATAGATATAGAGTGTGATGAAATGATTAGAAAGATTATTGTAATACCTTTAGCTAGCAGTGTTCATGAGAAGAAAAGGTGGAGTATTTTTCTCCAAAAGTATAGAGATATTCTAAGTAGATTTGATAACATTATTTTTCATAATGTTTTAACAAATATAAGCCCTATTCCACCACTAGATAATCCTAGAATACTATTGCTAATACATTTAACTGGAGGTACATCCCGTATAGCTAAAAATATTTTCAATAAATATAGAAATGCTATCTTTATTTTAATTGCACATGGGTTTCAAAACAGTCTACCGTCAGCTCTATCTGCTAGACAGTATATTAGGAGGAATGGAGGTATAGTGAAGTTGATCTATAATACTTATCCTAGTGGAGATAAAATAGGGAAAACTATCGAAATGGCTTCCAAAATATTGGATTTCTATATGAGTGAGATCATAGTATTTACAGATAATGATGTCTTTGAAAAACCAAAGCTTTTAGAGAAAATATCTATGAAAATAGTTAAGTGGAGTGAAGTTATGAGGACTCTTAATGAGGTAAGTGATAACGACGTAAAGGATATTTTAGCTATGCTTTCAAATAAGATTGTAAATATTGATTCACTTGACACAGAATACTTATTTAAAATCATTAGACTATATTGCGCTATGAGAAAATACGTTTCTGATAAAAGTTTTGTTGCCGTTGATTGTTTCAATTTTATTGTAAAATACGGTTTTACTCCCTGTTTACCTGTGGCGATGCTGAACAGCGAAAATATTCCAGCTGCATGCGAAGCAGATATAAATAGTTTATTACTAATATCTATACTTAGTACTCTCGGATATAAATCATGGATAGCGAATCTTACTGCGATAGAAGATGGTTATATCGTTTTCTCGCATTGTACAGCTTCTTTAGATATCTTAAGGAAAATAGAGCTTATTAATCACTTTGAATCGAGTAAACCTTATGCAGTAAAGGGGGTTTTTAATCTAAGTGATGTGTGTATTGGAAGAATGGATGATGAAAAATTAGATGTATATTTAGGTAAAATAGTGACCGTAAATGATAGTCAGGAGAGATGTAGGATACAAATAGGAATATCTATTAGTAACCCCAGTGAAATATTAGAGAATGTTACTGGGAATCATCATATAATTTTTTCATCAAATGCGTTAGATTCTCTAAAAAGTTTCTTAGATTTACTGGGAATAAAGATAAATATCTTTGATTAATCTTTAATATGTATAAATCTATTTTTTTCTGAAACTATCTTTCTAACTATTCTCTTATCTGTTTCGATTTTCTCTGGAATAGTTTTAGCAACAATTTTCACTAAACCTGTTAATACTCCGGCTACAAGTTTTCTATAAAGTATTTCTTCTACTTGGAATACTCCAGCAGAATTTGTCATATATATTCTTATTTCAACGGGTTTTTCGTCTCCAGGAACTATTTCAACATCCTCTACAGACATTGCTGAAATCACATGAATATCAACATTACCTAAATCATATGGGAGTCTGCTTCTACCCTTAGTTATATCTGTACCATCCGCAAGCTTTACAATGCTTGCCTCAGTAGTATATGATTTTAAATCCTCCATATGCGTATATATCGCATGTAAAATACATGCTCTAATCTGAGATATTTTAAAATCATTTCTATATATTTGAGGTAAAAGTTTATCGAGTATAGGCATTGCAAGTATACAGCTATGAAGATTATGATCCTTACGATTTACTTGATTACCTATGTCATGGAGAAGTGCTGAAACTAGAACAACTAAATTTGCGTCATCAACATCACCTATACCATCCTTAATAATATCTACATTGACATTTTTATTGAGAAGAATATTCAGAATTTTTAATCCATTTGCAGCAACTACTCTCGCATGAGTATCTCCATGAGCATTATATTGCATTTTACCTACAACTATGTAGTCAGACATTTCCCATAAACCCTTTATAAAATTATTGTTTCTAATATAATTCCATGCATATCTAGCTTTATCATATTTAGAAACAATTTCACTTATAGTTTTCTCAGACTTTCTATCTAATTCGGCTTCAATTTTCATCCATTCTTCAGAAAATTTATTAATACCTAAATACATTTTTTCACCATACATTACTATAGTATTAAACTTAAATAGCTTTGTATCCATCAATAAAATATAGTAAATATAGCCTGAGATTTATTATGCATATTTGTACATACTGTGAATTTAAAATTCTAAATTTACTATAGAGACCTGATAGGGAAAATAGACCTATATTAAAGGATTATAAAAATGTATAGAACATTGAATTAAACTATGATCTACCATATTTACCCATTAATTCTCCGTAGGCTATTACATGTCCTTTCATTTCATTTAATAGTTTACTTAATCCTATTCCTTCATTTAGATTAAGCTGCTTATCCAAAGCAAATACTCGTATAAAGTATCTATGTGTTGAACCAGGTGGAGGACATGGACCTCCATAACCTAGCCTACCGAAATCATTTCTACCCTTTATTCCAGATTTTTCACTTATATCTGTAGTGCTTGCTGGAATATTGAATAATATCCAGTGGATAAATGTTCCTCCGGGAGCATCGGGATCGAACATTATTAATACAAGTGAAACAGCTTTATTTGGAATATTTGATACATGTATTGGTATAGGGATATTTTTTCCATCACATGTATATTGTTTTGGTATATTGTTTCCTTGACTAAAGGCGCTGCTTGTAACACCTATAGTTTTAGGAACATTTTCAATGATATTTTCTAATGTAGCTGGTTTTTCTTCTTTTTTCTCACCTCCTCCCCAAACATACATATATAATACTATGCCACCGATAACCACTAATATTATAATTCCAATTAAAATTAACTTTAAATTCATGATATCTCCCAATAATTATATTATTGCTAAGTGAATAAATATTTTTGTAATCCTAATTAATTATTGAAAGTTAGATGTTTGTATTCGCCTACATCTATATTTAATATTTCTGCCAATTTTAATATATTTTCAAACGTAGGTTTTCTTCGAATCTTATATATTATCTTACGATACTCTTGGTTTTCTTTCAAAAGATTTTGTATAATTATTTCTAAAATCTTCTTACCCTCTGAGTTAAGTACATCGAATCTAGAGAAATACATTTTCCTATTATTTATAAGCATATGTATTAAATCTACTATATACTTATTCTCACACATTTTTACCGCTTACATTTCATTTCTATAAACTTATATATTTTTTTATTTAATAGAAATATATGGCTCATCTATCCTATAGGGAGAATTTTCTAAGAGCTATAAGATTTAGATATCCAGAATATATTCCTACAACGATATCTGTATTCTGGCCGCTATGGAATACGTATAGGAAGAAACTTGAAGAAATTGCCGAAAGATATAAAATGTTTTTCCTGGGATTTAATCGTGGTAGGATAAAATATGAGGGTAAGCCTGGAATAATATATGTTGATGAATATAGATATGATGCATTCAAATGTCTCTGGCATTTTAATATTAAGGGATATCAAGGTCAAGTAGTTAAACATCCTCTCAGTGATTGGAAAAATTTTAGAGATTTTCAACTTCCAGACCCAGATAAAGGCGTACCTACAGAAAGCAATGGTATAGTTTCATGGAATAATATTTTTGAGGAAATGGAAAGAGCTAGAGATGAGGGAAATCTGGTTGTAGCTGGAATGCCTCACGGTTTCTTCTTTCAAAGACTATATTATTTAAGGGGATTTAAAAATCTCATGATAGATTTCATATATAAACCTCCAGAAATATATGAGCTTATAGAAAAGTTAACTGAATACAATTTTGAGCTCGTAAAAAGATTTCTTAAATTTAATGGAATCGACTTCTTCTCCTTTGGAGATGATCTAGGCTTGCAGGATAGAATGCCGATATCCCCTAAAACATTTAAAGAATTTATTTATCCATCGTATAGAAAGATATTTGGTGAGATAAGGAGTAGAGGACTCGATGTAAGACTTCATTCCGATGGACATATCGTAGAGGTTGTAGATCAGATAGTTGAATCTGGAGTTAATATTCTCAATCTACAGGATGCTGTAAATGGTCTGGAAAATATTAGGAAACTTATTGAACAAAGAATAGCAATACAGTTAGATATAGATAGACAGAAACTGATTCCCTGTGGTGGACCAGAGGAAATAGAGAGATACATTAAACATGTTGTAGATATGTTGGCGTTTAAGGAAGGTGGGTTACTCTTCTATGCCGAGATACATCCACCTACACCACTGGAAAATATTAGGGCTTTGGCTAAAGCATTTGAAAAATACGTTTGGCTTAACATTTAACATAACATATTTATTAGATTTCATCTAAAATAATGCCAGTGTCTATATAATGCTAGATATATTTTTAGATAATATTGATATACATTTAAACCAATCTTTATGCCGATTCTTCTCTTCTCTCCAGGTTTTGGAATAACTTTAATATAGATATGATAATACTCATTTAAATTTTCTCTTCTCCATATATCTCCTCCATTAATAGATACATTTAAAGTATTAATATTAAATTCTATTCCCTTAATAAGTAAGGATTTAGCTGTAACATTCCATTTATAGTTTTTGTCTAAAGTATAAGTACCATTTAAATTAAGAATTATTAATAGTCCCTTCATATAACTGTGAATCACTATATATTAGCTTAGTTAACTCAATATGACATCTAATATAAGCATAACTATTAGTCCAGATATTAATCCATATGAAGCAATTTTCTCATGTCCAACTCTATGAGATTCTGGAATCATTTCGTCACTCACAACGAATAACATTGCTCCAGCAGCAAACCCCATGGCATATGGTAAGATTTGATGCATTACTGAAACTGTAAATACCCCGAGAAGCGAGAGTGGAAACTCAACTACACCTGAGAGAAATGATATGAGAAAGGCTTTTCTACGATTAATGTGTTCAATAGATCTTAGTGAAAAAGCTACCGATAAACCTTCAGGAATATTTTGTAGACCTATTGCGATTGCTAGAGCCCAGGCCTCGGTTATGAAATACGATCCAAAACCTACACCCACTGCAAGTCCCTCAGGAATATTATGTAATGTTACAGCTATGGCGAATAACCATATAGTTTTCAGCCTACTAGTAGACTTTCCCTCAAAACCTATTATCGAATGCAGGTGAGGTATAATTTTATCTATAAATCTAATCATTGCTGAGCCTAAAATTATTCCAATAACTACTGGCAGTATTCCTCCCACTTTTATTCCAGGTATTATTAGGCTTGTAAAACTTGCGGTTATCATTACACCGGAAGCAAATCCGAGACCGATATCAATAACCCTTTGATCCACCTTTTTCATAAAAAATACTGGCATAGCTCCTAAAGCATTTAGAAATGTTGTTAGTAGACCACCATATATACTTTGAACAATATATGACACATCCGTACCTCTATATTTTTTGATATTTTATTGGCTGTGGAGAAATATATCGATCTAATAGATTCATCGGATCAACTCTACCTTTAAGTTTATCATCTATCCATGAGTTAAGTTTTGCAAGCAGTTTTTCAACTATACTTGTTTCATTTTCAGCTAAATTCACTATCTCCATAGGATCTTTCACAATATTATAGAGTTCAATTCCTAATCCCCTATACATTACTGTTTTCTTTAATATTGGTTTAATTACTTCTCTGGGATTATTGAGCTCCTTTTCATAATGTACTATAAGCTTCCATTCTCCGCTAACTATAGCTCGTTCACCCCATGTTTCACATACAATATATTCTCTATCAATACTTCCATCGATAATTCTTCTTATAGAATATCCATCAAAGTTTCTTTCATATTTAATGTTAGCTAAATCCAATATTGTTGGAACAATATCTACATGCTGTGCATATCTATCTATCCTAATATTTTCCTTAAATTTATCTGGATATCTAATTATTAACGGTATTTTTATAACTGATTCATGTAGACCGGCGTGACCATATACTCCATGTTGACCTAACTGTTCACCGTGATCGGAGGTTATTATTATTAATGTATCGTCCATCAAATCCAATTCATATAGTGTACTGAAGATTTCGGCTAATGAATGATCTACATAAAATATTTCTCCATCATAGAGGTCTATAGACTTATTCTCATCACCTCTAAATATTTCCTCGACTCTACCCCATCCTGGAACATACTTGTATCCAGCCTTCGCTTCACATACTTTAAGATCATCTATACTTTTATGTCTAAATATATCTCTATATCCAGTTGGCTGATTATAAGGCATATGTGGATCCCAGTAGTGAACAAACATAAAGAAATTATCATATCTATGACTTTTAAGCCAAGGTATAAGCCTGAGATTTACTTCTCCAGCAATTAAATGATGATGTCTCCATTTAGAAGTCCTTATAGCATTAATATAGTATTCATATCCTCTTACAAAATGTTTGGGATGAGACCTAAAATTTATTAAATCATCAAATGCAATAGTTGTAAAACCATTATCAACCATTATTTCTGCAAGAACCGGAATATTATCATCAAGCTGATAAGTATTGGGTATATTCCAGGGAGTAATATAATATTCTGTATTTATGGGATATAATCCAGTGATTATGGAGGTAAATCCTGGTCCAGTACATACTCCGGATGCATAAAAATTATTAAAAACTATACCTTCTTTTGCGATTCTATCAATAGTTGGGCTAGTATTTCTATAATATCCATAACATCCTAAATGGTCTGCCCTAAGAGTATCTATTACAATTAATAAGACATTCATGTATAATTTTATAATTTTCCAATTATATTAATATAATTCTTATAGAGAAAAATGTATAGGAAAAGCTGTAACGGAAACGAGGATGGAAATAGACAGAGATCCGGATTATAGATCGCAACTAAAATTCTATTCAGTGTAAGCATACGATTATAACCCTGGTAGGAAATAGTTTGATTAACATCATATTTTCTTGAATATAATAGATAATTTAAAATAGGTAATTAGAATTTTTATAAATATGATTACCAAATTTGTTAATAGGATGGAGGAGCTTGGAGCTTTAAAAAGAGTTTTCAATAGTGATAGATTCGAATTCATAATTATTTATGGTAGGAGGAGAATAGGTAAGACTAGACTTGTATTAGAGGCCGTTAAGGATAAAGAATATATATACTATCTTTCCGTTGAGCGGGGTAATCTTGAAAGATTTAGGAGGACTGCTTCCCGACAAGTAGGCGAACTAAAATATGTTAGAGAGGATTGGGAATCATATTTCTACTTTCTAAAAGATAAAATAGTAATAATAGATGAATTTCCAAATCTAATAAGAGAGGATAAGGCAGTTCTATCAATTTTTCAGAAAATAGTTGATACAATGCTTTTAGATACTAAAACAAAGCTCATACTTATAGGTTCTTCCATCTCTATGATGAAGGAAAAGGTTTTAAGCTATAAATCTCCTCTCTATGGACGTAGAACTGGACAGATAAGACTTAAACCATTAAACTTTAAACATCTTAGAGAATTCTTTCCAAATGTATCGCCGAGAGAGCTTGTTGAAATCTATGGATTTACTGATGGAGTTCCATACTATATTGAAAAAGTGAAAACTCCATTCTGGAATTGGCTTAATAGGGAATTGGCTGATCCTAAAAGTTTTCTGCGGGAGGAGGGTGATTTCATTCTTCGATATGAATTTGAGGAGGTTGGGACTTATAAAAGAATTCTTGAGGCAATTGCTGCTGGGAGAACGAAGCTAGGTGAGATAAAGAGTTTCGTTAGAAGGGAGTCGATTAGTGAATATATGAAAAATCTAATTGAATTAGAACTTATAGATTATATAAAGCCTATTATAGGTGGTAGAAGAGGGATATATAGGATAAAGGATAACTTTACAAGATTCTGGTATAGATATATCTATCCAAATCTAAGTGAAATAGAGGCTGGATTATATATTGTAAATGATATTAGGCGTGACTATGACAGTTATCTTGGAGAAGTATATGAAAAGATAGCGTTAGAACATATCATTCATGAAATTAAGGAGGGTAGACTACCTATAGTTAATAAAATAGGTAAATGGTGGCATAGGGGCGAAGAAATAGATATAGTTGGTCTTAAGGGAAGAGACATAGGTATATTTGTTGAAGTAAAGTGGAGCAACTTAACATATAAAGATGTTAAGAGAGTATATCAAGAATTAATTACCAAATCGAGATGGTTTAATGTCAGGAAAAAAGTATATATAATAGTATGTAGAAGTGGACAGAATATTGGCGTAGAAGATCTGAAGATTTATACATTAAGAGACGTTATAGCCTAATATATAAATAGTTTTATAATTATTTTGATTTGATTAAGAATATTAGTCTCAAATATCTGTATTCTATCTGTGGTTAAAATGATTAAGGGAGTATACATACATTTTAAGCCAATTATAGAAGACTCTATGAATTCGATTAAAGTTTTAGATAAAATTTTTAATAGGATTGCTGAAGCAAATATAGATTTTATACTTCCTCTTACAAAGGATACAAGGTCTAATTCAAGCTATCCATCAAAATATATTCCTGGAAGAATTTATAGGAATATTAATTTACTTAAAAATGTATGTAGGATTGGTCATGAATATGGTTTAAAAATATATCCATGGCTCTGTATCTTCTCGGAGGGTGGTGAAAAGCCTTCAAGTATATTGAAGCCAGATTGGAGATTCATACCTAGAGATGGTGTTTCTAAGGGATATGTTTGTCCTACAAGTATTGATGCAAAAGAATATGAGTTAAATATTGTGAGAGAAATTATAAATAACTATGATGTGGATGGAATAAGTCTAGACTATATAAGAACCCCTGGAGGCCCATGTTACTGTAAAAGATGTAGAGAAAAATTTAGGGAAAAATATGGAATAGATCCAGTTAAAATAAGTTTTCCAAGTGAAGCATGGTATTTATGGGAGGAATTTAATAGAGAAAATATTACAAGTTTTGTTAAAAATGTTCATGAAGTTTTATCTGAAAGAGGTTTAAAGCTTTCAGCATATGTTTGGACAAGTATATCTAGATATATAGTTGCTCAAGATTGGCCTAAATGGGTTAGAAGCGGGTATATTGACTTTATCATACCTACTGGATATGTTTATTCTATCGATGAGTTTAAAAGATTGTGTGAAGATGCAAAAATTATTTCGGAAGGCGTCGATACATATATATGTATAGGTGTTAAAACAAGTCATGGATTTATAGAAAACTATAGGGATTTGAGAAGCTATATTTCAATAGTAAGAGATGTGGGGTTAAATGGATATGTGTTCTTCACTTTAGAAGCGTTATTACCCATGCTGGAAATGATAAAAGATTATCTTGAAGATTAATATGAAGAAAGATTAGATGGATTATAATACATATTGCATGGCATGCTGGTAACTGGGAATATAATAAACATTCAATTGGAATAGAATAGAGGGATATGTTAATAAAACTGTTTGGCCTGAATCTCTCTATAAAAACTTGGCTAGGCTAATAAAATATCTTATCTATTTAACATAAATTTTAATAGTATTGAATATCATAATTAATAATATGAAAGATAAGCCAAATATAATTTTAATTATAATGGATGTCCAAAGAGCATCTAATATTCATTGTTATGGATATGAGAAGGAGACTACACCAAATATAGATAAAGTTGCTAGAGAAGGTACAGTTTTCCTCAAATGTATTTCACCAGCAGTATGGACTCTCCCATCTCATGCATCAATATTTACTGGAAGATATGTATATAGTCATGGTGTAGGTGCAAGCCATAACTATAAACCTGTTGAAAAATATACTTTGACAGAAATTTTAAGGGCTAAGGGTTATAGTACAGTAGGTTTCTGTAGAAGTGAACATTGGTGGGCTAGATATGGTATAAGAGATGATAGGGGGTTTGAGGAATTTTATGGAATAACTTATACAACAATATGGGAGTGGATAAACACTGGATCTAATAAAATTATAGAAATGGCTAAGAAATGGATTGACAAGCATGCAGAAAAATCTCCATTCTTCATGTTTATCAACTGTCTTGAACCCCATCTACCATATATACCTCCCGTAAAATATGTGAAAAAATTTCTTGGAGAAATGGGTCTAGAGGAAGTTAAAAAATTGCAGCCAAATGTATGGAAGGTTAGAATGGGGCTTGAAAAGATAAGTGATGAGAGATGGAGAAAATTAAGAGCACTTTATGATGGAGAAACTGCTTGTCTCGATGAAAGACTTGGCAAACTTTTCCAATATCTTGAGGAAAAGGATTTGATTGATAAAACAATGCTTATAATAACTAGTGATCATGGAGATGAGCAGGGAGAACATTATCCTCCACATATAGCTCATCAACTACATTTATATCAGCCAGGAATACATGTACCCTTAATAATAAGATATCCAGATCTATTTCCACGAGGGAAGAAGATTAATGACATTGTTCAGACACTAGATATATTTCCAACAATATTAGACTTACTTTCGATAAACAATATTGATGTCTGGAGACAAAACCAAGGTATAAGTCTCATAAAGATAATTGAGGATAGGGAGAAGAGGTTCTTCGCTCTCTCAGAGCATCAGAAACCTCTTTTATCATTTGAAAGAATGTTGAGAATAGATCCTAACTATGATTTTAGGATATGGAATCGCTGGATTAAGGCGTTAATAATAGATAAATATAAATATATATGGTCTTCAGATGGAAGGGATGAATTATATAATTTAGAAAAAGACCCTCTTGAACAGAGAAATCTAATAGATAATATGCCAGAGAAGTATAAAGATATGAGAGATAGATTATCTTATGTATTAGACCTACTTGAACTAAGAGATTTAGGCGATCTATTGCAAGGATTAGAGGATAATGTTAGGATGATAGAGAAATACGGATATATAAGGAGAAAGAATTTGGGAAGGACAAATATAATGCAGGGTCTTACGCCCTAACTTAGAACTTCTATTCATCTCTCTATTCAATTTATTCTTTATTTATAGTAATAATGCTATTTAAGCATAGTATATATGGATGATACTACAAATATTAGTAGGAGTCCAGTAAGTATTAGTGGAGAATTATGTGATATATGGTCATACATTAGTCCACCAAGGAAAGAGCCTGGCAGAGATGCTATTCCAGATAGGAACATAAATTTACCCAATTCTCCGCCTCTTTTCTCTACTCTAGTTTTATCGGCCAAATACTTTCTTGTAGAAGGTATCCATATACACGGTTCAATGGCACAAAGAGAATATATTATCAATATAAGTTTAAAATCCTTTATAAATGATATTAAAAACATGTTTATTGAACCAACGGTTTCTGATATTATCAAAGACTTTTTCACACCTATTTTATCTATAATTTTACCTAAAGGTATCTGTATCAATGTCCATGTAAGAGAATTACCTGCAGCCAGTAATCCTAGTTCAATGTTTGTAAATCTATAACTTTTACTAAATATGCCAAATAATATTCTAGTGGTTATAGACCACGCAAACGCGTCTAGAAAAGTTATACAATAAAAATTTAGTATATCTTTGTCGATCTTCATCAATAGTTTCATTTTCTCCTTAAATAGTTTAATAAAACTACTTTCCTCTCCAACTTTCAATGTTTCTTTTAAACATAAATATTCTAAAAGAAGTATGATGGCTGAAAATATGGTTGAAAGCATAAATACTATTTCATATCCATATATGTCTGCAGTATATCCCCCAACAATAGTAAATATTACTCCAGGCAGCATATAGGTAAACAATGTTTGACTATAAGTGAAGCCTCTCTTTATCTTTGATGAGGATTCAAGTATTATTGCATCCCAGGCAGGAGAAGCTAGGGATGAAAGAGTAACTAGTATGGCTCCGATAATTAATATAAAAATATTTTTAAAATAGAGTGTTAGGAATAGAATTAAGTATCCCAGGACCTCAAAAAGTTTTGATAAAATTAGTGTTTTTCTTCTACCCTTTATGTCTGCAAGAATTCCTCCAATCTGCATGAATACTGTGCCAAGTATCCCGGAGAAAAGTATGCCGTTAAACAATCCCAACATGCTCATCGAAAATCCTATAGACAATATATATGGCTGAAAAATTACATCAACCATATTTACATAGATACCTTCAATGAACGAAATTATTATCAATATTTTTATATTAACTTCAGCATCCTTACTCATTTTTTCACTTAGACTAATAATAGTTGCCAAGCAACCATATATTTCCTATATTTATATTTTTTAATCCCTCTTCTCTAGCAATTTTTAAACAATTATATGCATGTCTCCTACTTGTTGGAGGAAGGTCTGTTAACAAGTAATCTGGATGAAATGCCAGTAAACTATAAGGTATTTCTGGATCAATACTCGCAATAAATCTTGAAATCATTCTAACCTCATATTCATCAACATATCCTGGAACGAGTAATGTACTTATACATAGTAATGGAACTTCTCTTCTCTCATCAATATATTTTGAAACAATTTTTATATTCTCTAATACCTTATTATTGTCTACACCAGTTAATGCTTTATAGACTGAGGGAGACCATGCCTTAAAATCAATTTTAACTATACCTCCACTTTTTAACGAAATTTTTGTAGCGGCCTCCAGTAATCTACTATTCATTAATCCATTTGTCTCCCAGCAGATTCTTAAAATTCTATTTCTATTTTCAGCCCATTTTAAAGCCATTTTTGCTGTAGCTAATGCATGAGATATTTGTGGAGAAGGATCTCCTCCGAAAAAACATATACATGTAACTTTCTCATTTACCTTTGAGGCAAGATCCCCTGCAGACATAGTTGGAGCAAGATTATATGTTAGATTTCTATAAGACCAGTTTTGACAAAATATACAGTCAAGATTACATGCACCATAAAATACAGCTAAATTATAGTAACCATATTCTGGACCATTTTTAAGAGCATATTTAGGATATCCTCTTCCAGTACATCCTGGACAAAACCACTCGGCAACACAATTTGTGGGTAGTTCATCATAATAGTATTCTACAATAGCTTTATTCGGTGTTCCAGCCAACCTTATCAATCTACCATTAATATTTCTAACAAGTCCGCAAAAACCATATCCATTTTTTGGAATAACACATTCATTAGCACATAAACTACATTTTAAACCATCTTTATCTTTTGGGGGTTGCAAGGGTAATCCATATTTGCTCTTACTTTTCTCATGAGTTTTTAATGCTATCTCTAATGCATCCGGATTTCTACGCAGACAGTCTACACATACTCCTATAATGCTTGAAATCGTTTTAGATTTAGCTCCACATATTTTACATATATTTTCAGTAAAACTATTTCTATAAAACCTTATAAACATATTAAAATATAATAGTCACCTCATATATTTAGCTTTAATCAATAATCGAATTGAGATGGACGTATTTGAGATACAGCAAAAACTTTGTAAGCTACATATTTCTAAGTGCATTCTTTTACTTAGGATTATCTTTATGGCAAACCCTTTTCTCTTTATTTCTAGATTATAGAGGATTTACTATTAATGAAATAGGAGTTGCAGGTACGCTGATATTTAGTCTTAGATTTCTTCTATCATTTTTTGCCGGGATAATCATAGATAGAGTTAATTTAAAGATAAATATATTTCTAGCAAATATTTTATCATTTACTTATATCGTTCTACTTAATTATGTCTCCAGTTTCTCTCTGCTCGTATTAATATGCTTCATAGCAGGATTCGCTTCATCACTATATGTACAGTTAAGTGTAAAAATTATATCATTCCTAAGTAAGGTAAGGGAGAGGGGTACAATTTTCTCGATATATTTCTTTTCAACAGATATAGCATATATGATTGGTTCAGCATTATCTGGAAGCATTGTTCAAAATTATGGTTACATTTTTTTAAATCAAATTGGTGGAATGATATTTTTACTTACATCCATTTTTTCACTAATTCTTTTTCCAGATATAGGCATTAAGCCAGATCACTCTACTTTACCAAGCTTTAAAAATCTCGTTAAAAATAGGATAATAATATTGCTTACGCTATCTCTAATTCTACATGATTCCTCGATATTTATCTCAATTTCCTATATGCCTTTATTAGCAAAACATGTATTACTTTTAAGTGAAACTGCAATAGGATTTCTAGCTGCTGTAAAAAGATTTTCGAAGCTAAGCTTTCAGATCATTAGTGGAAAATCTATTGATAAATTTGGTGGAAAGATAGCATTAATATTACATTTTATTTTAACAAGTATAGGTTATATAGGATATGGTTTATCTAGAAACTTTACCGATATGATGCTTGCAAACATATTTTTAGGTTTCTCTATTACTCTAGATCTTCCAGCTAGAAGACTATTATTATCATCTTCTGTACCTAAAGAATATGTTGCAACAATTTCGGGGATTTCTGATACACTAGTAGGCTTATTTATAATACCTTCTCCAATAATTGGAGGATATATTTGGAACAATATTGATCCAAGATTAGTATTTATAGTTGCTGGAATAGCGAATCTATCGTCATTAGTTCCTATATTTTTTATGTCCGAAAAGAGATAAGTATTTTAAACTATAGAGATAGATTAAATTTTTGGTGATATTATTTTGAAAACTAAAGTAGGTCTAATATTCTCGGCGGTTCCACCTGAGACGAAAACATGGCCATATGTAGGATATAATTATGAGAAAAGGTCTGAAGAAATACTATCTATTTTAAAAAAGAGTATGCCTGAAATATCATTTATTACTAAAATCATATATAGTAGAAAAGATGTTGAAAGAATTTTAGATGAAATCGGAGATGTTGATGGATATGTGATATATTTTCTAGGTATATGGTCTGGAGCATACGAAAAGATTTTAGAGAAAAGTAAGCCAACGATATTTGTAGATGATCTATATGCAGGTTCAGGAGAGTTTCTAATAGGATTAGCCAGAGCTAGAAGAAAAGGTTATCCAGTAATAGGTATAGCTTCATCTAAGTTTTCCGATATTATAGAGACTATTAAACTTCTATATGTAATAAATAGGTTGAAGAACTCTAGGATCCTTGTAGTAACGGATAGACCAACCTACTTGGATTGGGCTTTTCAAGGAAAACATTGGGAGACTGCAGAGAAACTTGAAAAATATTTTGGTATAAAGATAGTTGTAATGAAACCTGAAGATCTAAATAAAATATATAATGAAGTTAGTGATGAGGAGGCTGAAAAATATTTTGAGAAATGGGTTAAAAAAGCTGTAAAGATAGTTGAACCAAGTAGAGATGAGATATATAGGGCTGCAAGACTACATGTTGCTATTAAAAAGGCTATGGAGATGACTGGTGCAAATGCTGTTACAATAGATTGTTTAGGATTGGTCTATGGAGGAAAGCTTCCTGCCTATCCTTGTCTATCATTTGTAGAGTTAAATAATGAGGGATTTATAGGTACATGTGAGGCCGATATAGATTCAACTGTAACGATGTTGATGATAAGATATTTGACGAATAGACCTAGCTTTGTATCCGATCCAGTAATCGATCTAGGATCAAATCAAATAATATATGTACACTGTGTTGCAGCTACAAAGATATATGGATTCGATAAAGTTGTTGATGCACCCTATATACTTCGCTCACATGCAGAAGATAGAAGCGGCGTATCAGTACAAGTGCTTTTTCCACCCGGAGAGAAAGTTACTACAGTAAAGTTAAATATTAGAGAAATGGCATTGGCGATACATAGCGGTAGAACCGTTGGAAACGTTGAGGAAGATAAGGGATGTAGGACGAAGCTTGCAGTTGAAGGCGATGTTGACAAAATATTTGAAAACTGGAACATGGTTGTAGACTTTGGATGGCACAGAGTAACAGTTATAGGAGACTGGAGAAAACAGTTTATAAATCTCGCAAGACTGTTAAAGCTAAATATAATTGAAGAAGACAAATAGATTATTCCTACAAGGCTATGAAACTTACATAGATAGCATGTTCTAATTTAATTGTACCAAGAAATTCTTAAAATAAATAATGAAAAATTAATTTTAAGACTAATTATTCTAAATATTCAATACTTTTAAATTATTAATAAGAAATGAAAATCTGGACAATGTTTTAATTATTTATAGCATTCTCATACATTATTCTATCATATGTATTTCTAGATATTTCTCCCTCATTTAAAAGTTTCTTTAAATAGACTAACTGTGGTACCTCTTGATTAGGCATATCTATATCGGTGCCAAATAAAAGTTTATCCTTAAACAGTCCCTCTCTATCTCTTAGAAGCTGAGATGGTAAACCATATCTACCCCAAACTTGCCATGGGATTTTTAAAGTTATTTTTAATGCATTTAAAACTCTACGTAAACAGTCCACACATACACATAAAACGTTATTTTTATAAATCCTATATAGATAATCTATAGAATATGGAGAAGATTAAAAATAATTTGTATGTAACGTTTACAATGGATTGTGAGCGTATTAGGAGGTATTCTCCGCCCGGTGGACCTGAAACGTGGGAGCTTAGTGAGAATGCAATTAAAGGATATATAAAAATTCTTAGAGAGAATGGGTTAAAATGTACTTTTTTTATAGTTCCTGAGACTGCGCATAAACATAGAGATTTATTTTTACAGGCATTAGATTATGGTTTTGAGTTAGGTATGCATTATCATCCCCAAAGCTTTCTGGATGGGAGATATACTAAATATTTGGGTGAATATAGTTATGAAGAACAGTTGAATCAGCTAGGGCAGGCTCTTGATTATTGGAGAGATTCAATAGGATTTCGACCTGAAAGTTTTAGACCTGGAAATGCTTCCTCAAATAAATATACATATAAAGTTTTATATAAACTTGGTTTTAGACAAGCTAGTACCTATATTCCTCAGCGTAATCTCCCTAAATATTATGCAGTATATTTAGATGCAAATCCCTATCCACATCACGTAGAAAATATGGATTTACTTGAAGTCCCCATGACATCGGATATAAGGGTAAAGCCTCCATTAAACCATGATCCACCGCATCTTAGGATAGAATGGGGTAGACTGGAGAAACTAATTAGTATCCTAAATTTTTGGGTAAAACATCTTGTTGAAAAAGATATACCTGTAAAATCGATCGTCGTATTAACACATAATTTTATAAACTATTCTGATGAAACAGTAAAGCATACTATAAGTCTTAAAGGATTAATAAAAAATATTTTAGAGATAGCTAAACTATATAATTTAAAATTGATCCCAGTTACGATAAAACAGCTACATGAAATTGTAGATAGAAACGGAATTACCGTATAGTTTATATCTCTAATTGAGAGATAAATTATATAAGTATTTTATGGGGAAAATATGTCTGTTAAGGTTGCACATATAGATAATCTTTCAGAGTTAAAAAAACTATTTGAAGAATTTGAGGAATTAAATCCCGAATTTAAAATGGGTTTCTCGAAGTTTAAGGGTGAATGTAATATTAGTGCTGAATATAATGGTGTAAAATATCTATGGATTATTAGAGGAAGAGGAGAAATATATTTGCCTAAGGGTTATAGAACGAAAGAAGGGGATGGAGACCCTTTACCAAAATACTATGTTCCGGATAAGCTTTCCGAAAACTTAAAGAATATTCTAGAGACTTTGAAGGAAAAGCTTTACCTATTTTCTGATGAAGTACCCTATGGTGATAGTATTAGAAATTGTGTAAAATCTATATTAGATAGATGGAAAGATGGGTTCTTCATAGGAGATATAACTGGCGAAATAGCTCAGCTAACTCCATTAGAGGAAGGAGGATGGTGTCATACACTCTGGTCTAATGATGATGAAGCTAATGAATGTATTCGATATCTAATTAAAAGTTTTGATGAGATTGGATGGTCTACTAAGATTAAGGACTCCTATGAACCTATTGGAGTAGGAGATCAGATAGTGGTTGATCAGAATGAAAATGTTAAAGTTAAGGGAAATATTGAATGCATATGGATTGAGGATTTAAGGGCGGTGAATCCACATACATCTATCACTAGGAGGGTAAGATATCTTAAAGACCTAGCTGGAGGCTGTAATATATCTTTCGACCCATTTAGAAGATTGCCTCTAACATGGTATGTCAAGGGTATAACAAAGGATAATCCAGATGGATATAATAGAGTTAATAGCCATATAGTTAATATGGCTGAAGAATTTTCTAGAACACATTTCCATCCTCCTAAAGCAATAGGAGGTGGTAAACCTCAACATGAACTCTACCTAGTTTTAGATCCAGCAGAATATAATCTTAAAACATATGGTAGAGTAAGCTATGCATACTTTTATCCAGACCTAGAAGATTTATCTAAATATGTTAAAGTATACTTGAAACCAGGATCAATAGTATATATACCTCCAGGAGTATGTCATAGAGGTATGAATGTTTTAGCCAATGTTGTAACACTACCGGGATTTAAACCTCAAAATGAATGGTATATAGATAAAAAGATAAAGAGATTATTTAACGGTAAAATACCTTACAACGATTTCATGATAAGCGTGATATCAAGATATGACGTAACCTAGAATACTGGAAGAATCGATATAAATATTTGAATTCAGGGAACCGAGACATGTGTAAAGATTATTATTGTAGGATATTGATAGACCTTGGTTTTTATCCAAACTATTCGTTTGAAGTTGGAGATATTGATGGAGATGGCTATAAGGAGATTGCAGCCATATCTACTGATGGAAATATTTTAAAAGTATATAGGATTAATGGAAAACTTCTTTTTAAACGCAGTTTAAACAATAATGGATGCTGGGGAACCATTATATTTAGTTTCGGAGATCTAGATAATGATGGAAAGGAGGAGCTTATAGTCCCTGATGGTCATAGAGTTATAGCTTTAGATGAAGATAATAATATTGTAAGAAAGTTTAAGACTCCTGGAAACCTTGTAGATGATTATGGAGTAGCCATTCCTCTTATAGGTATATTTAAGAGAAATGAAGATTCTATTGGAATATGTGTTGCAATTGCTGGAGGTACCGTCATAGCTTTAGATGAAGATTTTAAACCTCTATGGATTATAAAGAATCTTAGAAAAGATTTTGGACATGAATTTTATTTTGGAAGAAATTTTAGAGGAGAAGGTGATGTTATAGCATTTTTAAGCGTTGATCATATCAGATATGCAAGCCCAAAAGTTGAGGGAGATTTAATAATAGTTGATTCAAAAGGTAGAATGATTTTTAGAAAAAGAGTAAGAGATTTAATAGATGATACACATTTTGATGATATTGCTATAGCGGATTTTAGAGGAAGAGGAGAAACAGAAATACTTGTTGAAAAGGGATTTTTACTGGATTTTAAGGGAAACGTTATATGGGATTCCTCAAACCTTTTTGATCATGGACAATGGATAGCCCATATGCCTAATCCAATAGGTCCTGGACGTATCTCCTTTATATCGGAACTTTGGGGGTATGAAGGTAAGAGTAGAATGCTTGATCCTAATGGAGAAACTCTCTGGATATTTGGTAAGCATAGATATTCTATAGTGGATCAAAAATCTTATCCGGGATATGGGGTAACTCTGACGAGGGTACATGCAATTGATTGGAAAAATATTGGAGAATATGAAGTAATTTTTGCGGAGCAGATAGTTCGACATAGGAATGCTCCTCAAATAGATGTTAAATGTAGACTTAAAATATTTGTTTTTAACCCTCTAGGAAAACTTTTAGCTGAAATCCCCTTCCATGAAATTAGGCGAAAAGATTTCTTCTATAATGGTGAAGTACATTCCAGAGTAACTGATATCGATGGAGACGGCCTTATGGAATACGTTTTTCCATGTCAAAACGGTAAAGTAATAGTTGTAGGTAAAAATACATAATAGATATTAGAAAGGTTTTATATATGTTAATATAGGGTGTAAAATATGCTAAAAGATTTACGTTATCAAACTATATTTAGGGATAAAGACGAATTATTAGATCACTTACATAAATTTAGGCTGGAGCCAAGATTTTCTGCTGGGATATGGTATTTCTCTCCGGCAGCAAGCAGATTTCATGAAAAATATAGGCCTGAAAAAACTATAGAGGAACGGCTACAGATAATTTATAGGATGTTTGATGAGGGTTATATAGACAATAGTTTTAGAATTGAGGCTCATTATCCTAATGAAATAAATTGGGATAATATAGATTTATATAAGGATTTGGATAAAGAAACTGGAATAAAGGTATTAACAGTTATACCGAACCTATTTTATGATAGAGATTTTGAATTCGGATCTCTATCAAATCCTTATAATGAAATTAGGAGAAAGGCTATAGATAGGCTTATAGAATCGCTAAGAATGAATAGAGAGTTGGATACAAATTTTGCTGTCATATGGCCTGGAATAGATGGATATGAAAATCCTTTTGAAGTAAACTTTTATAGAATGTGGGATCTATTTGAGAAAGGAGTGGCTGAAGCGATGGATGAAATACCTGGTGTTAGAATAGCATTAGAACCGAAGCCATTTGAGCCTAGGGGGAATAATATTTATAGACATACGGCCAATGGAATTATAATGGCTGAAAGAGTAGAATCATTATTAAAAAATGAGGAAAATAGGAGGATTCTGGAGGAAGGCCATCATTTAGTAACTCTTAACGTCGAATTTGGACATGCGTTAATGGGTTATGAAGATTTTCCATATACATTGGCATCTGTTATGAGAGAAGGTAGACTAGCACATCTACATCTAAATAGTAATCCAGTATGTAACTATGATCAAGATTTAAATGTAGGTGTACTTGGCTGGCAACAAATGTATGCAGGGTTCTTTGTGTTAAAAATGTATGGATATAGAGAATATTTTGGAATAGATATTAATCCTGTGAGAATACCTGTAGATAAAGCCTTAATCCTAAACATGAAAGCAATTAAAGTTATTTGTGATAGAATAAATAGCCTAGACTATGATAAAATAGTTGAGGCGATATATGATCCAGCCAATAATAGAGGTGTTGTAGAAGACATATTGTTAAAATCATTTACATTGAAAACCTAGTTTTATACAGTTAATATATTTTTAATTTAAGCAATGATCAAGGACTATGAGAAGAAATCAAACCTAAGATATTAACATCTAGCTAACTAACATAAAAGATATTTTATTTATTTTCACATATAATAGGTTGGGTGAAATGTTGAGAATTATGATTCTAGGGGCTCATCCAGATGATCCTGATTCTGGAGCCGGGGGACTTATCGCCTTATTAAGTGAAAATGGGCATGAAGTTATAGCTGTTTCATTTACCAGAAGTGGACTTACTGGAAAAATGGGTAGTTTTGAGGAAAATGCTAGAATAAATGAAAGAGAAGCTATTATGGCTTTCCAATTATTGGGTGCTAAAATCATCTTTTTAAACTTTAAAGATGGTAATGTATGGGTGACTAGAGAATCCCTAGAAGAGGTTAGAGGAGTCTTTGAGAAACATGCCCCAGATCTCGTTATAACTCACTGGCCTATAGATACTCATTCAGACCACAGGTCTGTTGGAATTCTAACTATAGGTGCTATAAGAAAAATTGCTTCGGAGAAAAGACCTTTACTCTATTTTTATGAAGTTATGACTGGAGTACAGACTCACTGCTTTATCCCTGAAATATATATTGATATAACAGGAAAAGCTGAGATTAAGAAAAGGGCTTGCT
>Ga0190304_1000021_pt1 | contig 65835 bp, 53 predicted proteins | sample 48700712_MG_FD_161670 | JGI IMG/M metagenome (GOLD analysis project Ga0190304, IMG submission 161670) | Hydrothermal vent sediment bacterial communities from Southern Trench, Guaymas Basin, Mexico - 4870-07-1--2_MG | ecosystem: Environmental > Aquatic > Marine > Hydrothermal vents > Sediment ...
AGAAGTGCCACTTCAATTGGAGCCAATGTTGTAGAAGCCAAATCTTCCAGTTCAAAGAAAGATTATATCCACTATTTTGAGATTGCCCTAAAATCAGCCAACGAAACCAAATACTGGCTAATTATTGTAAAAGAGGTAATGCCCTCTTTAAAAGAAGAATCATCTCGTTTATTAAAAGAAGTTGCTGAACTTGCCAACATCTTAGCTTCCGGAATTCTGACTATGAAAGGCAAAAAGTAATTTTGAATTTTGAGATGTAATTTTGAGATTTGAGATTTGAATTTTGAGATTTTGAATTATCATTTTGATTTTTGATTTTTACATTTTGAATTTAATGCTGAAGATAAAATTAATATGCTATCCTACTTTGATTTAAGAAAAGGCACGCTTTTTATCTACGAGGGCAAGCCCTGCGAGGTTTTGGACTTTTCTCCAACCTTCAAGGGCAGGGGTTCCGCAACCGCAAATGTCAAAATTAGAAACCTTGTCACCGGAGAGGTTATTGAGAAAACCTTTCATCAGGGAGATGAATTTGAGGAAGCGGAAATTGAAGAGATAGAGGTGCGTTTTATCTACTCCCACCGGGGAAAATTTGTTTTCTCGGAAAAGGACAATCCTGGAAAAAGATTTGAACTAAAAGAAGAGCAGATTGGGAAACAGGCAAAATTCCTAAAGCCGAACACTGTTGTCAAGGGGCTAAAATTTGAAGGAAAAATAATCAATGTCTTATTGCCTATAAAAGTAAACCTAAAGGTAATTGAAGCGCCTCCCGGCTTAAAAGGAGACCGTGCCCAAGGCGGAACAAAAACCGTCAAACTGGAAACCGGAGCAAAGGTTAACACCCCCCTTTTCATCAAAGAGGGGGATATAATCGAGGTAAACACCCGAACCGGAGAATACGTAAGAAGAATAATAAGGTAGGTATCAAAGAAGACGGAATAAAAAATTGCCATAGAGCAGACTTTGCCTCTTTGCTGGGTCTGATAGGACAACAAGGCTCCTACGGGGCACGGCGCAAAGACAAGTCGTTTCCCCTCCCGTTTCACGAAGCAGTAGGCAGGGGCTTCGCCCCCACCTGCTAAACTGAGCGCAAAAATTTAAGAATCTTTCACTTCCCTACCTCCTTGGTCTAGAAAGCGAGGCTTGCTTTCAGAAATTATTTTTTATTACTTTCTATTCAGTAATTTAATAAATAAAATTAGTTTTATTTTAGTTCTTTCTCTATATCTTTAATTTCTTTACCGATAGACTTTTTAGAAATTTCCAGGGCCTTTTTTAATTCATTGCATATCTCCTTTTCTCTGGCGCCTAAATCGGGCTTTCCGTCAAGTTTTGCCACCTGTTCCTCTGTTTCTTCTTTTAAAGCCTTGAAGGCTCGATACAAAGCTTTCTCCGCTTCGGTAACTTCCTTTCTCAATCTTTTTTTTCTTTTAATTATCCTTTGCCAACTCCAAACTATTCCCAAGACAATAACTAAAATTAAAACCAAAAGAGTAATAATAGTGGTAAGATAGTCAATAGCTAACTTTCCTATTCTAATAAAAGCTGGTGGACTAACCGAAATCCTAACTTTTTCTGACGGCTTGCTTTTTGCTCCCTGAGAATCTATGGTTTCAGCCCAAACCCGGTAAAATCCCTTTTCTAAAGGTTCAACCTCAATATAGGTCCACATGCCTTCTTTGTCGCTTTTTGTTTTCCCTATTTTTACCTCCTCTTTATCTTTCTGGATAGAAACTACCACTGTTGCTTCGGGAAGAGCGGTTCCTTTTACTGAAAGGATGCTGCCAGGAAGAAGTTCGTAGGGGTAATCAGTAATAACTGGCGCTTCAATCGGTAAAATTTCAATTTCGGTCATTGCCAAGGTTTCATTCCCGGCTTTATCTACTGCTTTGACAATTATAATGTGTTTTCCCAAATCTTGAGGAGGAACTTTATATTCTGATTTATCTGTTCTTAACGAGTTTCCGCCATCAATTATTATCTCGTAATAATCTATTCCAGACATTCCGTCTGTTGTTTCAAAAACTAAAGTTGGCCGAGGATTAGTGGTGTGTTTCCCTTCTTTTATTTGAATTTTAAATGGCTTTGGCGGTTGAGTGTCAATTAAAACTTTTCGATGCAAAATAGCTCCCCAGCCGTACTTGTTTTTAAATCTAACATGAAAATACCAAACTCCGTCCGCCAGGTCTTCCAATTTTTTTTCAGAAATAGGAGGACTATAAAGAACAGCGGGAATAGCCGTTGGTGAATGTCCAATTAGCAATTTCACCGCTGTAACATCCGAAGGAACTTTCCAAGAAAATTCAGGGTCGTTATTTGAATACCACCTATTAGGATCGGGATGAGTGCTAGAATAAACAACCGGGGCAAGAGGAGCAGCACCAGAAACTCCTGGGGGAATGTATTCTTCTTCGGGAGGAACCTCTTCGGCCGGTGGAATAATCGCTTTTGGTTTTAAGGTATATATTCCCCCATTCATATTACTCAAAATATTTGTTCCTTTGCCATCGGCTGCCAAGACTAAACCAGAATAAAAACTTACTTGAGTAGAACCTGAAATTTTGGCTTTAAAAGTAATAGTAATAAGAGTTCCTGAAGTTCCGGTAAAAGGAGTGGGGGTGCCGCCACTAAAAACTATATTTCCTGCTGAATTCGAAAAAGTAGGCTCTTGGGTCCATAAAGAAAAAATAGAACCTGTTTTTGAAATACTAACTACTGAAATTTCAGCAGGATTGAAAGTTAAAGTGGCTTCAGCTGCATTAATTGTTTGGCCACCACTGTTTACTTTTACTTTTACTGAAAAATTACTTCCAACTTCATAAGCGCCACTGGAGGGAGATAGATATAAAGATGCTCCCGCTCCCTTCACTTCGCTCAGAAACCCACTAATAAGCACTAAACAAAAACTAATAAACACTAACTTTATTGTTTTACTATTTCTCAATTTCACACCGATGCCTTCTAGTAAATTGAAATTGTCTCCTAATTTAACCATTTTAGTATCTGTTAGTTTTATATTAGTGTGCTTTAGTGGGGTATCTTTTAATAAAATACCAAATTACACATACTCCCACTAACACCAAAACCAAAACAATAAAACAAAGCAAAAATGGAGGTTTTTTGGTCAAATAAGGAGAAAATTCAACTATCCTCTCGTTCCCTGCTTTATCTACTGCCTTCACTTTAATTATACTTTGGAGTTTCTGATTTTCCAATAAATAAGGACTTTCAGCAATCTTCCAGTTTCTATTGCCTTCTTTTACTTCATAGTGGTCAATTCCCGTTTGTTTGTCTTGAGTATTGAATGTTATAAAATACTTTCCTTCAAAAATTTGGGGGTCTTTTAGAACCAAAATCCCAAAAGGTTCGGGCGGAGTTTTATCTTCGCTTAATTCTCTTTCCAAGATTTTCTCGGAAGACTTTTCTTTTAAAATTTCATATTCTCCTTCCTCCAATTTTAAATCAGCTTCAGTACCCAAACCATCATTTAAAAAAATCTTTGAACTTTCTAAAAATCTAACTTTAGCGATATTTTTATCAGAAACTAAAAATTCAGGAACTTTAAAAACTATTTTACCTAAAGTATCGCTCTCTCCAGGATCACCGGGAATTTTTCCGCAGAAACCGCCGGGGATCCCCCCAACAAAAGAAATCTTACCTTCTTTTGCTCTTATTTCTGGTTTTTTTAGCCAAAGAGATATTATTGAATTACCTGTTAAAAAATCTTTTGCTATCAATAAATCTTTATCATATTCAATATCTGCTTTTATAGTGTTAATGCATTCTTTTTCAGAATTAATTTTTACTTTTACTTCAAATTCCTGGCCTATTTTTAACTGAGTAGTTGATGGCTCAAAATATAAAGCCGCCCCCTGTGCAGAAACCCCACTAAACAACACGAAAAATATACTAACTAACACTAACCATTTATTTTTAGTGTTTTTTAGTGTGTGTATATTAATTAATGGGTTTTTAATAACCATTTTTTTCTATCATTAGTAAAAATTATTCTCTTTATATAAAGCTTAGGTGAAGCAAAATTGATTAAATAACCAAGCTCATAGTTACTATTTCTTAAATAATCATATATTTTTCTTATTTCCTGTTTAGGAACAAACTTGTAAGTTTTTAACTCCACGATAATTTTTTTATCAACTATAAAATCTGGACGATAAAGTCCAATAAACTTGCCAGTTTTAGGTGAAAAAACTTTAATTGTCTTTTCTCTCTCATAAGAAATACCTCTTGTCTTTAACTCTTCTTCAAAAGCCTTCTGATAAATTTGTTCTTTGTGTCCTAAACCAAAATTTTTCCTTACCTCAAAGGCAATTCCTTGAATCTTGTAAGATAAATCTTTGTGTAATAAATTAACCAACCTTTTCATTTTTTAGTGTTTGTTAGTGTAATATTTTTATATTTTTAGTGTAATTTAGTGGGTTTGTCATCCGGTCCAGTAATAAAGCATAATGCTGAAATCCGGTAAATTAACTTTGCCATCTTGGTTAAGGTCAACAGAAGAATTTTCTTTCCCCCACCAATAGAGCAAAATAGAAAAATCAATTAGATTAACTTTGCCATCCTGGTTCAAATCAGCACTAAGAACAACCCCAGGAACTTTTTCTCCTATATAAAAAGCTAACACCTGAGAAAAAGATGATTCTAATCCGCCGGAAGTTTTTGCTTTAGCCCGAGTGGTATGGGTTCCTTCTTCCAAAATTCCAGTATCAACTTCTACTTCCCAATCTCCTTCTTCGGTGGAAGTAGCGGTCTTTACTAATTCAGAAGATTCAATATGGGTAAAAACCTGACTCTGGGGAGCAGTTTGACCAGAAATGTCTAATTCTTCTCCTTTTTTTAAATTTACTTTTGATAATTCAACGGTTGGCGGCAAAAAAATACCAGAAATAGTAGTTATCATATTTTTCTGGATACTCACGGTATAAGAGAGAGTAATTGACTTTCTTCCTTCTTTATCTTCAGCCCACAAAGAAAAAGTCCAAACGCCCGGAGTAATATCTTTAATTTCTATTTTAAAATTAGCCAAATCATCTGCTTTTTCAGTAGTAATTACTTTTCCATCTCGAAGCAAAGTAAGCCGAGCTTCAGGATAGGCCTTGCCCTTAATAATAACTTTAGTTTCTCTAGGAGGAATCCATCCTCCTCCGCCTCCTCCGCCGGGAGGAGCAGCTTCTGTCTTACAAACAGGATCACAGCCATCACCAGAAACATTATTTCCGTCATCGCATTCCTCACCATAACTTGATTGCAAAATTCCATCTCCGCAATAAGGAGCCCAGCCATCACAAGTTAAATTACAAAACTTATCAGCTGCATTATAAGCATATCTTCCGTTGTTTAGACCGTCATCACAGATTTCTAGTCCCTCAATTACTCCATTTCCGCAAATATAAATCACCACTGAAGTTTGCAAAGAACTGGCTTTAACTTGACTTCTAAACAAAACAGGACTAAAAATTAGTCCTGTTGAAACCAGAATAAAGAAAATTAAAATTATAGTTTTCCTTTTCCATACCATATCATACGGTTTTCCTCCTTTTTTTCCGATATTGAAATCCTCGATAACTGCCATAACCAATTCCGCCTAATATAGCCAAAGCCAAAAGAATTATAGTCAACTTATCCTTTAAAGCCAAATCCAAAAATCCTGCTCCTTTATACCCTGAGATAGTCCCTCTAGGCAGAATACTTAAATGAATTTTTCCTTGACTAACAACTTCTTCTTTTTTATAAATTTTATACTGCGCCCAATAACTTCCTGGTTTCAATCTCGTGGGTAATTTAGCCAAAACCCATTCTGTTTCAAATGGTTTTACCCTTTTATCAAATTTTTTTGCCTCAACTGACTCCAGTAATTTCTTTTCTTTGACGTCGTAAATATCAAAATGAAGTTTAGTCGGAATAGCGTTTACATTTCCAGTGTTTTCAATCCGCATAGAAAACCTTATTATCCCTGGAAGATACCAAAAAAGCCATTTATGACCTTCTTCTAAATCAGAAACTTTAACACCTTTAACTTTGAAGTCAAAAATTTCTTTGGTTACATTTAAATCTACATCAATTTGGCCACCTAAAGTAATGGCTACTGTTCCCGGTTCTTGAGCTTTTAGAGGAGCAGTTTTAACCCTGATAAATCCTTTATATCTTTTAGATTCGGCTTTTGATGGTACATCAATACTTATAATTATTGGAGTTTGTTTTTCTCCTTTGGGTAAAACAAACTTTTTTCCTTTATTTACTGAAAACCAATCATTGGCTTCAGGCACATTAAAAATCAATTCTGCCTGCCAGTCTTCGGCCGGTTTATCTCTGACCAAAATAATTTTTTGTTCAAAATGGGACCCTTGAGTTAGATTTTCATTTCTGACATAAGGAGGAGAAATGCCAAAACCCGCTTTTGCTGCCGAAGGTAGCAAACACAAAACTGACGCAAAACTGAATACCAAACTAACACCAACCCAAATTTTTTGCTGGCTTTTTGCCATTATTTTAAACTCTAAACATCTAATAACAGTTTTGATTCTGTTTCGTGTTTTAATCTGGCTTCTGTTTCGTGCTTATTATTACCAGTCAGCAGATTCTCCAGTCACTCCTTCAATAGTATTAGTTCCACTATAGGTCCCAGCCGGCGTATCAGAAGGAACTTGTAATAACCAGTAGGTCTTTTTGGTAGCCGGATTTGCAGTATTAGTTGTCTTTGGACAATTAAGTTCGTATTCAGTAGAGGTGGTGGTTAAATCAGTTCCTGTACCGTAAGAAAAACCACTGGTGAAAGAATGCTCTTGTTGACCGACAGCAATAGTGTTAGCGCCCGAGGTCATATCGGTTCCAGAAAGGTTTTCATCCAAGCCAACGTTGCCTGTGGCTTTTACGGTTGTTTCTTGCTGAGAAGAAGTATCTCCAGGACTAACGCTACCATAGGCAATACTTGACTCAATCACATCGTAAGCCATAAACATTGCCATTTCATTACCGGCTGTAGTTTCAATTAAAGTGCTCGTAGCAGAATCGTCATCAGTTACTTGAACTGAAGCTAACCAGTTTTCGTCAGAATATTGCGAACCAGTCACTGTGGGATCGGCATGATATTGCAAGGGAAAAGTGCAGGTCCAATTAGCATCTGAATCGCTTGAGCCGTTACAGGTTCCAGCGTCTTGAGAGCAGGTAGGGTTCCAATCAGCATAAGCATCAGGATAGCAATTGTTAGCGTTGTAATCGCCACTGGCTTGACAGCTTGCCTGTCCAATTCCTGAACGATAAACGTTGACTATTGCTGAAACAATTTCATCGCCGCCTGTTGCGTTTTGGCAACTATTATTGTCAGTTACTGTAAATTTAACCTTAAAACCAGTGGTCTCTCCTTCGGCTATGGTTAACGTCAAATCTCCTGATTCATCTGTATCAAGCAAATGAACATTTGAAACGCTTGGAGCAACATTATTAACGGTTAAAGTAGAATCAGTTCCTTGAGAACCGCCAGAAGCAGCAAAATTGTGATTATCAATCACAAAGCCATAGGCATTATAATCTTTATCTTGATAAGGAGTGGGGAGAGTATAACTACAACTAGGATTGCTTGAAGTAGCTGTGCTGTGACACCACTCACCACCTGCTCCGCAGGCAGTACCAGTAAAATCATTTGCTTTACAAACATAAAGTGTCACAGTATCAGCAGTCCCATCAGTATCAGAATCAGAAGCAGTGGCTGTCCAAGTCACGGTTTGACCCGGGTCTTTTGGTGAATCGTCAGAAAAAGCCGTAAATGAAGGCCGGTGATTAACCTTAAAAGGAGTGCCTGAATCTCCCGAACCTTGGCTGACAGAAGAACATTTAGCATCAGAGCTGTTGCCATCGCAAGCAAAAGCATACCACTCATTAGATTCGGAATCTGAATCTTGAGTGGTATAAGAACAACTTGCTTCTGAACCATCAGCAGTTGCTGAGGAAATACACCAAGCTCCTCCCGGACAAGTCGGCGCTCCGTCATCAGTTGGACTAACAGAATTCGTTTTACAAACAGCCAAATACCAATTTTCTCCATTTGGGTCATCAGCCGTAGCCTTAAAAGTAACATCAGATCCAGCATTAGTTGGAGAATCAGCATAAGAAGCCGGATCTTCATGCGGATCTACCGTAAAACTGGGAGCTGCATTACTAACAGTTACTGAAGTCCCCACATCGGTCGCTTTAACCTGTTGATACCAATTAAGGCCTATTCCAACAATCGTTCCTATCAAAACTAAAATCAAAAACAAAGGAATTGATTTTCCTGCGCTGTTAGAAAGAAATTTTCTAATGGAGTTAATCGGTTCTGGCATACTCTTTTAAAATTTTGAATCTGTGCTGTTCTGTATTCTTATTTGTGTTGATTTGTGTAAAATAGCTTGGAGAGAAAGACGAAGCTCGTTTACACAGATTTACACTAATGTAAACACAAATCAACACAGAGAGCCTCTGTTACCCTGAGGAAAGGGGCGACCTTTTTTCAGTTTTTTATATTACTACTTTTTATTTTACTACAACTAATTTTATTTTACCACAACCCACATTAAGGACAAGCGCTATCTGAAACAACATCAAAAGAATTGTTCCCAGAATAGGTCTCTGCTGGTTTGTCTAAAGGCACTTTTAGTTTCCAATAAATGTATTCTGATTGATTTGAAGGATGCTGGGTTGGTTTACCCGTGGATAACTCATAGCAAGTGGGGCTAGTAGTTAAGGCAGTTCCTTGGGTTTCCCAATCAAAACCAGTAGTGGAAGCATATTTTTGCTGACCAACTGCAATTGTATAACTTGACCAGGTTAAATCAGTGCCAGAAAGCTTCACATCAACTGCCACATTGCCGGTAGTGGTAATTTTAACCGCTTTTTCTGCTGAAACTTCATTTGGATTAACTGTGCCATAATCTATGTTGGAAACATCCAATTTAAATGCCGCTAATTCATTAATTGTTACAGTTTGAGTATTGGTGGCAGATTGGGACTGGGAATCAGTAGCCGTGACTTTTGCTGTCCATTGATTGGAGGCATTAGCATGAAACCAAACTTCAACTGTAGCTTGAGCTTCGGCAGTAGTATCGTCGGCTCCGGAGCAAGTGTCATCAACTTCAGTAAAAGTCAAATTGGGATAACAATCATTGTCGTCAGCAGTACAGGAGTCACTTTCTACTGCAGCATCGTAAAAGACGCCAGAAATTGAGCCATTGGTAAGAACATCTTCACAGCCATCTGGATCAGAAATAGTGGCGGTAATGGTAACAGTAGTAGTAGAATCAGCATTTAGATTGATAGGGCTGGGAGAAATAGAAATACTATCTACTGTGGGCGGACCTGACAACTTTACTTTGGCATATTGAGAATAAGTAAAATTAGTTGTTGAACCGGCATTGGTTAAACGAAAACAGTAGGTGGCTCCGTCAGTGGCGCTGGCTGTTGCTCGAATGCTATATTCAATTTCAGTAAATTGGGTTGTCGTTAAAGTAATCCCACTTGTTTGATCACCAGTATCTTTTAACTCGCCTGCCACAAAATCTGAATTTTCATCGGTTAATCCTCCGCTTACATTACCGGTTGAGCTTCCATCAGTAAAATAAGTTGAATCTGCCATTTCCCAATCAGCATCAGTTGAAACCCTCTCATAGGAAGCAGTTGCACAAGAAGAGGGATTTGGTTCAGATACCTCAAGGCGATATTGAGTGCCACTGGCTGTTTGCCCTCCTTCATTGGAAATCTCTATCCGAAGGCGTCTTATGATATTTTTGGCTAAGCCAGTTAATTGGGTATCTTCATTTGCTGCCCAAGTAGCCTCAGTATCTTTAGTTTCCTCACTACTCAAACTTTTAATAAATTTTCCAGAACCCACTCCTTGATTTGCTTGATTATTATAGGCAGTATCAATGTATTCTGCAGAACGAATGTTATTGGAAATTCTAACTTCGTCCAAAATACCAGTAAAGTGCTGACCGGAAGCCCAACCACCGCCTACACTATCTTGCTCGTTGGCTAAAACCAAAGAACCTTCACCGGGAATAGAGTCAGCAGAAAGAGTACCACTGTAATCTGGAGTCGTGCCGCCGTCTTTGTAAACCTTTACTGAATTGTCTGAATCCCGCCAAGTAACCACTACATGATGCCAATTATTGTCATTAACCGAAATTCCAGTGGTTATATTACTTCTTCGATAAACAGCTATGTTTGCTTGATTAAAAATTAGCCACTCATTATCATGCTCAGAAGTAGCATAGGAAACTATCCCGTCACTACTTCCACTACTTTTAATCCAAAATTCTACAGTTATTTCAGTAGAAGGAAAATTGCTGGCAGGATTCTTAATTAAATACTCTGGATTAGCAGTATCCTCAGCAGTTTGAATTCCTTTACCAATTTGAGCATCAACTGAATCTTCTGCTTCCAAATTGCTGGTAGTTAAATCGTTAACCTCATTGCTGTCTTTCATTCTCGGCTCTGTACCGGTTGAAGGATCTTCTTCTAAGTGCTGAACCATAATATAGTTGTCATCCCAAACAGCAGCTACATTCTCCTGAGAAGAAGTAATATTGCTGTTTCCGTAATAAATATAAATTTCTGTGTCTTCGTTATATTTTAAAACAGGAACCTTAACCCACATTATTATTTCTCCGGTTGAACCGTCATATTTTTCTATCTCATGGTCAAGTTTATTTGAAGAGTCATCGGTAAAAATAATGTCGTAACCATTTGAATTTTCAACCTTGCCGCCATTAGCCGTGGTTTTTAAATCAGGATCAGTATAAGAAATAAGCGCTGGAAAATTAGTAAAATTAGAAGAGCCACTTACTTTTGTATGATCTATGGTTATTTTTTTTCTGTAAGACCAGTTGCTGTTATACCAAGCTGGAAAGTTTCCTTCTCCGCCATCATTATTTCGCCAGCGGTAATGAATTTGCTGAAGGTCGGGTGGAGTATGAAGGGTGGTTGCTCCTGAAATTTCCACCGCTGAACTGGGTCCCACACTACCAGAACTAACTGTAATATCAGTAGAGGCGTTATTAATCTTAATCTCCAAGGTTTCATTGTTAGAGGCTCCAGAACCAACATCTAAAACAACATAAACACACATAGCTGATGCAGTGCTAATCCCTACTGTATCGCTAAAAGAGGCGGTTCCGTCAGTTCCATTAAAACTGGTAGCAGAACCAAATTGAGATTCAGTGCCATTATAACTCTCGCTGGCGCAATCATAAGGACTTGTGGTATCCAACTCGTAATATAATTTTACATTAGATAAATTGGTTTGGGCATTTACTGTGCCATACTCGGTAATAGTAATGCCAGTAACATTGCGAGAAGATGTATTCTCAGTGATAACAAAAGCACCACCTACATATTGGCTGGTACTGGGAATAGTCATACTGGAAGTTTGAGTGCCAAGAGAACTTACTGTTACCTCTGCCACTGTTTCTTCTTCTCCCCAGTCACCGTGAGTTGGTTCAGGACTGGCATATGGCCTTATCCTAACATTTTTAAATTTTACATCTGTGGCTTGGCCACTATCAGCATCATTTGAAAAAACAAAATAATTGCTGTTTGCCGAATAATCGTCTAAAATCTGAGTCATTAACTCCCAATTATTGCTTCCACTATAAGTATCATCTCCAGTTATCCCCCAAGATTGGGTACCCCAAATTTTATAATGCCTACTGCTTTCCAAATTATTGGTATCGTTTAGTCCAATCCCGTTAATTTCTCCTTGCACACCATCACTGTCAAACCACCATTCCAAAACTTGACTGCCATCTCCGTTTACAGTGGCTGCTTCACTCACACTTTTCCAGTTGTTTCCCCACATCCGTAAGGTAGTCCCATCGTCCAAAACCTGATATTGAGATGAATCCGCATCCTGGCTACCCGCATGAGATTGAATAGTATAGTTATTAAAATTAATATATTCTTCAAAGGTAGCATTACCATTTGAAGTAGTGGTTGCTGTGTCGTTGCCATAATAAATATAAACATCAACTGTATCCGGACTAGCAGGAATAGAATCAATCTCAACCCAAAAGCGGGCTACATCAGAATCGGTTTTCTCATCTAAAAAATAATCTAATTCAGTTGAGCCGTCAGATTTTGTAAATCGGATATCATCAAAATCAGTCTGACAATGTGAATTTAAATAAACATCATCTCCGCTGTCAGTTCCTGATCCATAATGGACCATTATTTGTATCGCATAATTACTTTGAGCACCAGCAGTAGTTCCATTAATAGTATGACTTTTCCGATAAGTCCAATTGCTATTCCACCAGGGATCCAAAAGTCCGTAACCTTCTTTGTCTCCTATTGCCTCAATGTAAAATTCCCCAGATGAATTTATGGGAAAATTAATCTCCATTTTAAAGTACTCGGTTTGCTTTGGACCAATAAAAAATCCATTCCCTCCGGTGCTTTTTTTAACTTTGAAGTTTTCTGGAATTAGTCTTCGCCTAACTTCCTTACCAAATATTTTTTCAAAAAATCCTTGCTTAATTTCTAAAGGATTTGCTGATAGATTTATACTTTGCCATTTATTTTTATACCTTGTTTCTTTATGAGACCCTATTTGGACATTATTTACGATGCAATTAGTTTTTTCTTCGTTTAAACTATCACAATTCTTTACTTCTCCAGTGCTTTCACAGCGAAAAGCATTCCAAGGTTCTTCATTTTCAAGAGCTTCAGTAAAGTCGTGCCAACCTTCCTGACAGAAGTAACCAACTGGTCCATAATCTGGTACTTCAACTTCGTAAGGAATGTTTTCTGTCCACTTTTCAATTTTTTTGACATTTCCTTTATCTTCTGGAAAATGAATTTGAAAGCTAACTTTTTCCGCTTTCTCTCCAATATTGGTTATACTAAAATAAACTTCGGCTCTGGTTAAGCCAATGTATTCTTTTTGGTCAGTCTTAATAATCAAATTCTCTCCTTCGTTTCTATCGGTATAGGTGAAATCAACTGCTTTATTCCCAAATTTCAATGGCTTAACTTCTGCCCGAACCTGCTGAACTTGAGGCGGCACCGCCGGTTCCTGCCAAATTTGTGGACAACCAAAGAAAATCCAAACGTTAACTATTATAAAAATAAGGCAGAATATTAGAAAATTACCAAAACTATTTTTTATAATTTTAGCCATTGCTAAAAAATAAAATTTAGACAACTTTTTTCTATCTACATTATAGCAGATTTTTGATACTCGCAGAAGTTAAAAGGTAAATTTTTCAAAAAACCCGCCTTTGTTGCGATTTTTTTCACCCCTCGTTCTGTTTTGTCCAAAAAGATTTAAGATACAGACAAATAGCAACAAGGAGCCTAGATTCAAAACTCTTGATTCTTCTTAATTCTGTCATTTTTATTCTAGTATTTTTACAGCAAAAGCAACCTCTTTAGGTTGCTTTTGTGTTTAGTGAAAGATTTTAAAAACTTTTTAAGCTTACTCTTAGCAATTTTTCGCTTCGTTCCCTCCAGATGCTACGGGGCGAACAAATTTTTTACTTGCCCGTAATCAAATGCAAAGCATTTGTACTTCGGATTGAGCTTTACTTATCCCACGCAACGAGGGCTGAACCACTTAACCCACCAGAATCTAACTTATGACTTTCTGCCAACCGTTTTGTGGGCGGCGCTGTGCACCGCCCACAAACTGGCTCCTTCAAAGCCCAAAACGCAAGGTGCCCCCAGGAGGAGTCGAACCTCCAACCGCCGGCTTAAAAGGCCGTCACTCTGCCAATTGAGTTATGGGGGCAGATACTTATATTCCTTCTTTCCTTAATTGCTCCAATAATTCTCTCTGCTTTCTGGTCAGGTGTTTAGGTGTTTTAACAATTAGTTCTACATATAAATTTCCCCTGCCGTATCCGGAAAAATGAGGAACTCCCTTTCCGCTAATTCTGAAGACCTTGCCAGAATCCGTGCCTGCAGGAACCTTAAGAAAAATCCTTTTTCCCTCTAAGGTGGGAATTTCTATCTGGTCTCCCAGAGCCGCTTGAGAAAAAGAGATGGGGAAACTAATATACAAATCATCTCCCCTTCTCTCAAAAAGCGGATGTCTCTTAACTAAAATTTTCACATACAGATCCCCGGGCCTCCCTCCTTTTCTTCCAGCCTCACCTTTTCCTCTTAATTTTATTATCTGTCCCGTGTCTACTCCCCGAGGGATGCGAATTCTCATTTCTACCTCTTCTTTTATCCTTCCCTCGCCCTTGCAGACATTACAGGGTTTTTCTGGAATATAACCCTCTCCTTTACATTCCGGACAAACTGTCCAACGGGTAAAAGAACCAAAAATCGTTCTTTTAATCTGTTGAACCTGTCCTGTGCCCCGACAAGAAAAACATTCCTTAATCTTGCTTCCAGGTTCTGCCCCAGTGCCTTGGCATCTGGGGCAAACAACCATCTTCTCCAACCCGATAACCCTCTCGGTTCCTTTTATTACCTCCTCTAAAGAAACCTCAAGAGTAATCTCAATATCCTTGCCCCTTTTTATGTCCCTTTTCCTTCTCGGCCCTCCAAATCCAAATATCTCCTCCATCATCTCTCCAATATCTCCTATATCTCCGAAGCCAAAATCAGTCCCCTCTGGGCTTGACCAACTCCATTGAAAATCAAAGCCCGGCTGACTACCCCCTTCGCCTCCCGGATGCTGGCCTCCTTCAAAAACCCTGCCAAACCTATCGTATTGAGCCCTTTTTTCCTTGTCTGAAAGAACCTGATATGCCTCGTTTATCTCCTTAAACTTCTTCTCGTCTCCTCCTTTATCAGGATGATACTTATGGGCAAGTTTGTAATATGCCTTTTTGATTTCCTCTTGAGAGGCGTTTCTGGGAACGCCCAAAATTTGGTAATAATCCTTCATTTTTTATTTATTTCTCTTCGTATTTTCCTTCCTCGGGTTTTTGCTTTCCTTCTTCCTGTTTCTTCTCATTTGCTTGTCCCTCTTTGCCCCCCTGTTGGGCCTGCTGATACATTTGCGCTCCCACCTTCTGAATTGCCTCTGACAACGCCTGGGTTTTGTTCTTTATCTCTTCTAAATTATCACCTTCTTTTGCCTTTTTCAACTCCTCAATCTTCTCCTCAATCTCCTTCTTGCTTTCAGAAGAAATTTTATCTCCGGCTTCTCTTAGGGTTTTCTCGGTGGTATAAATTAAATTGTCAGCCGTATTTTTCGCTTCAATCAACCGACGTTTCTCTTGGTCCTCCTTCGCGTGAATCTCGGCTTCTCTTTTCATTCTCTCTATCTCTTCCTTTGAGAGTCCAATTGAACCCTCAATTTTAACAGACTGAGATTTGCCTGTGGCTTTGTCCTTTGCTGTTACCTTAATTGTACCGTTGGCATCAACATCAAATGTTACCTCAATCTGGGGCACTCCCCGAGGAGCAGGAGGAATACCGTTTAAAATAAACCTGCCTAAAGAACGGCAATCAGACGCCATAGGCCTTTCTCCTTGAAGTACATTAATTTCTACCGAGGACTGATTATCAGCAGCGGTTGAAAATATCTGGGTTTTGGAGGTAGGAATGGTGGTATTTTTGGGAATCATTATTGTATTAACTCCCCCCAGGGTCTCAATCCCCAAAGAAAGGGGCAAAACGTCCAAAAGCAAAACGCTCTTTATCTCTCCTTCGGGCGCCCTTCCTTCCTTTTGGGCTTTTATTATTTCGGCTTCAATTGCCGCTCCCCTGGCTACCACCTCTTCAGGGTTAATGGATTTGTTGGGTTCCTTGCCAAAAAAATTCTTCACCGCTTCCCTAACTGCTGGAATAAGTGTTGTTCCTCCAGCCAAAACAACCTCGTCAATGTCCTCTTTAGACAACTTTGCTTCCTCAAGTGTCTTTTTTGTCCTTTCAATTGCCTTCTCTACCAAATCCCTTGTTAGATTGTTAAACTGCGCGCGAGTGATCTTGTAAAGCAGATGTTTAGGACCAGCGGCATCAGCCGAAATAAAAGGAAGGTTAATCTCTGTTTCCATCGCGCTGGACAGTTCCATCTTCGCCTTTTCAGCCGCATCTTTTATCCGCTGAAGGGCCAAGGGATCTTTTTTCAAATCAACACCCTGCTCCTTCTTAAATTGTTCAACAACCCATTCAATAATCCGCTGGTCAAAATCCTCTCCACCTAAATGCGGCTCTCCACCAGTAGCCACTACCTCTACGGTATCAGGAGCCAGATTTAGTATTGTAACATCAAAGGTCCCGCCGCCAAAATCAAAAACAACCACCTTTTTGGGCTCCTTTTTGCCCAGTCCATAAGCAAGGGCAGCGGCCGTGGGCTCATTGATTATCCTTAAAACCTCCAACCCAGCCACCTCGGCAGCCGCCTTGGTTGCCTTTCTTTGAGAATCGTCAAAATTAGCAGGACAGGTAATAACAGCGGCTGTAATTTTTTCCCCCAATTTCTCTTCGGCATCCAGTTTTAATTTCTGGAGAATCATTGAAGATATCTCAATCGGGGTATACCACTTGTCTCCCATTTTAATCTCCACCCCGCCGTCAGATCTCTTTCTCGTTTCGTAGGGTAGCCGCTTCAGTTCTTCCTGCACCTCAGGATCGTCGTAGCGTCTTCCGATAAATCTCTTAGCGGCAAAAATCGTATTCTTGGGATTGGTAATCCTTTGCCTGTTTGCCAAGGTGCCCACTATTCTCTCGCCGTTTTTGGTCAAAGCAACAACAGAGGGAATGAGAATAGAACCCTCTCTTGACTCAATACACTTTGGCTCGCCTTCAGAGATAGCCGCCATCTTTGAAATAGATGTCCCTAAATCAATGCCTAATACTTTTGCCATTTTTTTATAAAAACAAATTTCGTGGATAGAGCCCTACAGAGAGGATTCTCTGCAGGGCTCTCCGCGTTTCTTTGTTCTTTATTTTTTCGCCTTTCCTTTCCCCTTTGTCTTTGCCTTTACTTTAATTTTCTTCTCTTTGGCTGCCTTTGGCTTCGCTTTGGGAATGGTTACCGTCAAAACACCGTCAGCATATTCCGCTTCTGCCTTATCTCCAATAACATCCGTAGGCAGGGTAGCCTGTCTTCGGAAATATCTTTCTCCACTCTCCTTCCTGTAATATCCCTTTTTCTTCTCCTCCTTTTCTTCTTTGCTTCTTGCCTCTATGTCTAAAACATTGTCCTTCACCTCCACGCTAATATCCTCTGCCTTCACCCCAGGCAATTCAACCTCGGCGACAACATTATTGCCCTTTTCATAAATATCCATCCGAGGTACCCGAACTGAAGGAAGTTTGGGAAACCTAATCTCGGGCCATTCCCATATGTCCGGTATTCCTTCCCCGAGCCATTTTTCCAAATCTCCAAAGGGTTTCCATGGAATTAAAGCCATATGTTTTTTTTGCCTTTTTGTTTCGCAGCGGAAACTCTAAACCTCCAGAACAGATTTAGAATTTCTTTAGCGAAACAAAAATTATTTAACGACCTTTACCTTGGCCGGCCTCAAAACCCGGCCCGTTATTTTATAACCTTTTTGAACCTCTTGGATTACCACGCCCGACTTCTGCTCCTGGGAATGGGTCTCAACCATTTCTACCGCCTCCATACAATCAGGATTAAATTTCTGACCCTCGGTTTTTATTTCTTCCACTCCCTGGGACCTCAAGAAATCCAAGAGTTGCCTCTTTATCTGTAGAAAACCCTTAACGCTTTCTTTTTCTTTGGAATTGTCAGACAAGCTTTTTTCAGCGATATCAAAACTATCCAATATCGGCAAAAGAGCCAAGACAAATCCTTCTGCTATATGTTTAGCCACTTCCTCAATCCTTTCTGCTTCCTTCTTTTTGTAGTTCAAAAAATCTGCCTTTTCTCTCTGCCAACCAGCCAGATATTCATTCTTCGCCTTCTGGCATTCCTCCAATTGTTTTTTGAGTTCAACTTCTGTTTTCTCCTGTCCTTCCTCTTTATTTTTCTTGTTCGTCATTTAATTTTGCCAAAGAATAAATCAATCCAATATTCCTGTTGTAATTCATTCTTTTGGGTCCTAAAAGAGAAATTACAATCTCCTGGCTTTTGTAAAAACAGCACCTGGTTAGGATTATACTAAAATTTCTTCCTTTTGAAAAGGGGCACTCCTGACCGATATAAACCATCGGAAACCGCTTCGGTTTTAATTTTTTTATCTCTTTCTCAAAATCCTTTAGCAGTTCGGTAAATTCAAGGAGTATGTCTCTTCTTTCAAACTCCGGCTCTCTTACTATTTCCTCCCATCCTTCCTTCCAAAAAAAGCCCCCTTTCAAAATCTCTAAAACCACCAATCCTGCCGACCTTTGGGCTAAAAACCTGGCCACCTCCTCTGCCAATCCAAATATGTTTTTCTGTTTCTTCTGAAAGATATTCTTTATTTCCGAAATATCTTCCGTCTCTAGGGCGCCCTCGTCCAACAGATTATCAACGAAAAACCGATATCCTTTATCGCTGGGCACGCGGCCGGCAGAGGTATGGGGCTGAAAAATAAAACCCATTTCTGTCAAACGCTGCATCTCTATCCTAATCGCCGCCGAACAAATTCCCAAATTATACTTCGCCTCAATCAACCGCGAGGAAACAGGTCTTGCCGAGTTAATGTACTCCTGAACAATCCTTAACAATATCTCTCTTTGTCTATCGCTTATTTCCACCGCCTTATATTTTAAGAAACTATCACTCCTTTGTCAAGAGTGCTAATAATTATTTGAATCCGTTATTAAAAACGGCTATAATACATCTAAAAGTGGGCTGACTATCCCCTTGAGCGGCAAAGCCAAATTCAAAATCCAGGCGCAAAGCTCAAAGCGCAAAACGCAAAAGTAATAAAAATGCAAAATGATAAATCAAAATTCAAAATTAAATAAATCTCAAATGTTAGATGTCAAATGTTAAATCCATATGTCAAATGTCAAATCTAATAAATCTAAAAATAGCAAAAAAATAGATTTAAGATTTGAGTTTTGGATTTGAGATTTGAGTTTTGACATTTGAGATTTTAAATTATCATTTTGAGATTTGAGATTTGAGTTTTGAAATAGATTTGCAGTTTTGATTTTTGCATTTTGAATTGTCTGATTCTGCTTTAACTTCTTCTTTCTATGACCAAAAAAGAGGTATTCTTGGTTCTGTTTGTCCTTTTTGTTGCCTTGTTTTTCCGTTTGTGGCAAATCAATAATATCCCGCCAGGATTGTTTCCAGACCAGGCAGCAAATGGGCTGGATATTGTAGAATACATCTTTAAGGGCAATCTTAAGGTCTTTTTTGAAAGGGGGTTAGGCAGAGAGGGCCTATTTTTTTATATCCAAGCCCTGATGGTAAAACTTTTTGGAATCGGGGTCTTTCCTATGTTTCTGGGATCAGCCCTGGTAGGAATTCTGACCGTTATCGCTGGATATTTCCTAACAAAAGCCCTCTTTAATAAAGAAATTGCCTTTCTCGCTTCTTTTTTCTTCGCTACCTCCGCCTGGCATACCACCTGTTCAAGAACAGGATTTCGGGCAATCACTCTGCCGTTGTTCTTAACCCTGTTTTTTCTGTTCTCCGTTTTGCTCCTGAAGGAAAAACCAGGGACAAAAAAAATCCTTTTTGCCGTCCTTTCCGGCGTCTGTCTGGGGTTGGGTTTTTACACCTACCCCTCTTTCCGGCTGGTCTTTCTAATTCTGGTGGTCTTACTTGGCGCAACTTTAATTAAAAATAGAGTTTTTATCAAAAGCCATCTAAGGGAATTTTCAATTATTCTTTTTGTGGCTTTTTTGGTCTGCCTTCCTTTAATTTCTTATTTTTGGCATCATCCCCAGTATTTCTTTGAAAGAGCAAAAACGGTTTCGGTCTTCAATCCTGACGTCAATAGGGGCCATCTCTTTTCCCTTCTTCTTGAAAATGTCAAAAAAACCGGCCTGATGTTTTTTCTCAAGGGAGATGTCAACTGGCGCCATAATGTCTCGGGGTTTCCGATGATAGACCCTCTGCTTTTTCCATTTTTCCTTTTTGGCTTCCTCTACTCTCTTTGCCTTGGATTAAAAGATCCAAAACACCTTCTTTTGACCTCCTGGTTTTTAATAATGCTCCTGCCCCAAATTCTTACTGCCGAATCCATACCTCATGGCTTGAGAACCTTGGGGATTCTCCCCCCGGCTCTTATCTTCCCCGCATTCTCAATCTATCTCTTAAAAGAAAAATTCCCTTTATTCAGAAAAGGGCTGCTCTTTTTTATAATTCCCATTCTTGCTTTTGATTTTTTCTGGAATGCCTACCTTTACTTTGGAATCTCAAGACAGTCTCCTGGTTTCTACTACGCCTACCGACAGGATCTTACAAAGGTCTCCGAGTATATCCAAAAACGTAATAATAAGGAAAAAACATACCTTGTTCTTGATCCCTACTCCGTTCAAACAGTCCAGTTTTTAACCTATAAGAAAAAAAATCCCTATACCCTGATAGAGCCCTGGGATATGGAAAAAATCAAGATACAACCGGGAGTCCAGGTGATATTTACCCAATCAACCCTTTTTGACCAGGTTGACGACAAAAAAGGAATTGTAGAAACAAGGGGAAAAAAGCGAATAAAAAACTTCAAGGCATCATATCCGGCTTTCAAAATCAAAAAAAGAGAATATAATAAATTTGGCCAGGAGATAATGCGCGTCTACGGGATATGAAGAAAAAAGAGGTCTTAATTCTAATAGGTCTTCTAATTCTTACCTGTTTTCTTGAGGCAGGCCTTTTGACCAAAACCTCAATCTGGCATGATGAGGCATTTTCTGTCCTCCTTCCTCAATATTCTATGACTGAAATGATATATCGTGCCGGGCTCGATGTCCATCCTCCCTTCTATTACATCCTCCTTAAGACCTGGTTCTATCTCTTGGGAAATTCGGTTTTTAGCCTTCGTCTCTTTTCCCTCGTTTTCGGGGCCCTCTCTGTAATCATCTTTTTCTATTTAATAAAGATGAGTTTCGGAGACAAAAAACTCTCTCTGTTTCTCTCGTTCTTATTTTTGTCAAACTGCTTTTTTATTCAATATGAGATTGAAGGAAGAATGTACACCCTGGCTCTCTTTCTTTCCCTAACATCCACCCTTTTCCTCATCAAGGCACTTAAGAGAAAGAGGAAACTGGACTGGTTTCTGTATTCTCTTTTTGTAGCCCTTGGCGTCTATACCCACTACTATGTCCTCTTTCTGGTTTTCGCCCAAGGTTTCTTTTTGGCAATCTATTTCTTAAAAAAATCGGGATTTAGCCTAAAAGGACTTCTCTCAAATAGAGACCTTAAGGATTCTGTTTTCTCTTTTCTTCTAATTGGCATCCTCTTTCTCCCTTGGCTAAAGACCTTTTTCGCTCAGCTTCATCAGGTAAGTCAGGGCTATTGGATTCCCAAAATGAATATCTGGTCAGTGCCCGGCACCCTTTGGAAACTGACAACCGGGAGAGGAATAGATATTAATATCTTGTCCTCCAAAATTATTCTTGTTTTGCTTTCTCTTCTGGTTCTATTTTTTATCTTCTACTTCCTCAAGAAGACACCCTTTTTTGAAAAATATCTTTTCCTCTCCCTCTTTCTGCTTCCCTTTATCCTCTCTGCCCTTCTCTCGTTAAAAAGGTCAGTTTATCTTGACAGATACTTCATTTTTGTCCTGCCCTTTTTTCTTACTATCGGGGGCACCTGCCTTTGGCAGTTAAATAATTCTTGGTTCAGAAAACTCTTAATTATTTTTGTCCTCCTGGCAAGTTCAATTTCCTTTCCCCTCTATTGGAAAAAACTGGAGGTCTATAAAAAGCCGGGAATGAAAAAAGCGGCAGAATATCTAAGCCAGAATGTAAAAAATGGGCAAAAAATCTATGTGGGCTCATCATTTGTCTTTTTTACCCTTAGGTATTACAACAAAACACCTGTTTTGCCAAAACTATTCGCTCCAGGTCCTCTTTCCCATTTCTCAGGCACCGCCCTCTTGGATAAAAAAGACATTGTCAAAGACCTAAATAAGGGATTAAAAAAGGGAGACATTGTCTATCTTGTCAACACTACCGGTTTTGGAAACTACCAGCCGCCAGTACCCCAAAACTGGAAAGAAATAGAAAAAAAGGATTTCCAAGACCTTTATGACTACCGGGGCTGGATTATCGTCACCAAATACCAAGTTCAGTAAATATTACCCTAAATTCTTATCTCCAAGCCAAATGTTTCTTGCTTAAATTACATAAAATCTAGAATTAAATAAATCTCAAATGTTAGATGTCAAATGTCAAATCCATATGTCAAATGTTAAATCTAATAAATGCAGTAGAGAAAAATCCGAAATCCGAATTTCGAAACAATGACCAAAATTCAAAACCAAACCAAATCAAAAATCAAAAATCAAAATGCAAAATGAAAAAGAAAAATTCAAAGAGAATTCTTTTTGCATTTTAATCTTTCATTTTGATTTTTGAGATTTGCATTTTGCATTTTTTATTACTTTTGCGCTTTGCGCTAAACTGGTTTGCATTTTAATTCAGGATATTGGACAAACTGCCTTCCAATGATATAATTGGCATAATATGCCCTCAAAGCCCGATACGATTTTAATCTTAGACTTCGGCGGGCAGTACTGTCACTTAATTGGAAGAAGGATCCGAGAAAAAGGTGTTTATTCAGAAATTGTTCCTCCAGGTGTTTCTGAAAAGCAACTTCAAGAATTCGCTGAAAAATTCAACATCAAAGGAGTTATTCTTTCAGGAGGTCCTTCCAGCGTCTATGAAAGAAACGCACCCCGCCTGCCAAAATCAATCTTTCGTCTTGGCGTTCCTATTCTCGGCTTGTGCTACGGACATCAACTCCTTGCCTATCTAATGGGAGGGAAGGTGGTCCGAGCGAAAAAACGAGAATACGGCATCTCCTTTGCCAAAATCAAGAAAGCAGAGAGAATTCTTAAGGGACTAAAGAAAAGAGAAAGGGTCTGGATGAGCCACGGCGACGCAGTATTGTCCTGCCCTCCCGGTTTTAGGGTTTTAGCCGAAACAAAAAACGCCCCAGTGGCGGCAATGGCTAATTCAAAAAAAAACCTGTTTGGCATCCAATGGCATCCTGAGGTTATTCATACACCAAGCGGAGACAAGATATTTGAAAACTTTCTGTTTAATATCTGCCACTGCAAAAATAATTGGCAGCCAATCAATCTCGTCAACCAGGCAATAAAAGAAATTAAAAAAAGGGTGGGAACAAGCCGGGCAATTGTGGCTCTCTCAGGAGGTGTTGATTCAAGTGTTGTCACTGTTCTGGGGTCTCAAGCACTAGGCAGACGTCTGACCGCTGTTTTCGTTGACCACGGACTAATGAGAGAAGGAGAAAGCGAACAGATAATAAACACCTTTAAGAAGTTTGACCTCAATTTTATTCTCGCCAGAGAAAAGATAAACTTCCTCAAGGCGCTTAGAGGAGTAAAAAATCCAGAAAGAAAAAGAAAAATTATTGGAAGAAAATTCATTAAAACATTTGAAAAAATAGCCAGGAGGGTCAAGGCAGACTACCTTCTTCAAGGAACGATTTATCCCGACCGAATTGAGTCGGGGCATTCTCAGGGCTCAGTTGTAATAAAGACCCACCATAATGTAGGAGGCATACCCAACAGGCTGAATTTCAAAGGAATAATTGAGCCCCTAAAAGACCTCTACAAAGACGAGGTAAGGAAAATCGCTAAAGAACTGAACTTGTCAAAAAGCATAATTTCACGCCAGCCATTTCCCGGTCCCGGGCTGGCGATAAGAATTATCGGAGAGATCACCGAAAAAAAATTGAAAATTTTAAGAAGGGCAGACAAAATTGTCAGAGAAGAGATTGAATCTGAAATAAGAAAAGCCCCCTGGCAGTATTTTGCTGTTCTTTTAGATGAGAAAACAACCGGGGTTCAGGGAGATAAAAGAGCGTACGGCAGTATTATTGCTGTAAGGGCTGTTGAAAGCAGAGAGGCAATGACGGCAAACTTTTCCCAACTTCCTTGGTCAGTTTTGGAAAAAATCTCAAGCCGGCTGGTCAACGAGATACCCCAGGTAACAAGGGTTGTCTACGATATCACCAACAAGCCCCCAGCAACCATAGAATGGGAATAATTCTATTCCTTAAAAAAGACCCTGTTTCCAAAGCGCAGGTCAATATACCTAAGGCTGTGGCGATTTTCAGGAGGAAGTTTGGTTTTAAGAAGAACACTCAGATTGAAAATCTGTTCTGAAATATTTCCGGCAGGGTCAAAAAAAACCTGCCAGCCCTCCAATGTCTGAACAACAAGTTCTTTTGCCGATAAATCAAAACTGCTGATTTTTATCCCCTGTTTTTGCTCCATCTCTCTTTGAATTTCCAGAATTTTATCCAAATATTTTTTTTCAACAGCCATCTTTCCAAAAGATAAATTTTCTTTTTTGCCGATAATCTTTATTAAGAGAAAATTTCCTTCTGGCCTGTCAAAGGCAATCCCCTCTCGGTCAATAAGAAAGCAGTCGTTCTCCTGCTCGGAAGAGCAAAAAACAGCAACTGGCCTTCTTTCCTCAATCTCAACTGATATTTTATCCGGAAGGCGCCTTTTTATTTTTATTTGCTCCACCCGGGGAAATTCCTCCAAAACCCCTTTTTTAATCTCCTTCAAATTAACCAAGAAAATGTTTTTTCTCTCCAAGTCAGCCTGCAGTAGGCTCTCTATTCTTTTAGGGTCTGTCTTTTTAAGACCTGATATTCCAATTGCCCGAATCTGAAAAAAAGAAGAAAAAAAGACAAAATAGAAAAGTCCCAAGGTCACTGCTGAAATCAGAAGAAAGAGCCAAAAACCTGCCCTTTTAAAAAGGGGTTTTCTCTTTATCCGATATCTTCGCGCGCGCTTTTTAATTTTCCAACCTGCTTTTACCATTGTATCTAATGTATCTAAACCGCCTTAGCAACCCTTTTAATACCCCCTTCTAAATTTTCTCGCTCTTTCAACAAGGTAATTTAACCAATATCTAAAAGACAGGGGTAGATCCTGGGTTCTCAGATATCCCTTCCTATATCCGCCAAAACCCATCTTAAACAAACTCAATCCCCACCAGGGATGTCTTCTAATTTTAGGATTTTTCAAATCTTCAGTGGTTTTGACCTCAGGCACTATCCCCCAAAAATTATAAAGTTGGCATCCTCTTCTTTTCGCCTCTTTGATTGCCTCCCATTGAAGAAGATAAGGAGCAGGAACCCTTGAGGCAATTGAAGCGCCTTGATGATAAAAACCGATTTTCTGCCAATAAATTACCATAGCCGAAGCCAGAAGTCTGCCCTGATGTTTGGCGAAAAAAACAGCAATCTGATCTTCTTTTGAAAAGGCAGAAAACTCGCCCTTTAGATATTCAAGGGAAAAAGGAGCAAAATGATGACGTCGGACTGTAACTGAATAAATCTCATTAAATTTTTCCACTCCCTCTTGGGAATTTTCCTGAAAAACCTCCACTCCTTCCCTTTTTGCCCGACGAATTAGGTTTCGGGTATTCTTTCTCATTCTCCTTAAAATTTCTTCCTCTGGCAAGGAGATATCCAATAGCCAGGTTACCTCTGGATGAATATGAACTGGTGCTTCCCGAAACCCCAGTTTCTTAAAAATCTCTTTGCTCTTCTGGTCTCTTTCCCAAATCGGCGCTATCCGAATAAAATCAATTTTTTCCTCCTCGGCAATTTTCCTTAATTTCTCTAATAAAACACCCAATATCTCCAGTCTTTGATTTTTGATTTCTGGTTTTATATTTGGGCCATGGGGCACAAATAAAAAACTCCCTCTTTTAGCCACAATCTTAACTACCAGTGACAGCCCTGCTATGCCTGACCCTTTTTGATAAATCCCCAGCCGCCAGGTCTTAAACCCCAGGTTCTCCTGAAAATCTCCCCAGTTCCAGGACTGCAAAAATGTCTTCTCCTGACAGGCTAAGAGAAATCTCTTCCAAACAGACCTATCCCTTATTTCTTTTATCTCAAATTCCATATCCCCTTGTTATCTTGACCCTGACAACACCATTTGTAGTATACCACTTCAGTAACAATCCTTGATAATCTATTTTCGCTGAGGCATTCTTGTCGAGGTGGAGCATATCGCAGCCGAGCCCCAGAGGAAGATTGCGCTTCAGAAAAAGTATGGACGGCTCGGCGAGATATAGAAGCGCCTGGGAATAAACTTCTTCTTACTACTTACCGCGACTTCGTGCTCCCCGAGGCAAGATGCCTCAGCAGATTTGTTACCAAATTGGCTAGCGATTACAATTCCATTTTAAGAAAATTGACAATCCTTTCTGCCTTTTCAAAAGAAATGTTGATGTGGGTTGGCAGATTTACAATCCTTTTTGCCAATTCTTCGGCTCTGGGACAACTGCCTAATTTATACCTCATCTTCTCTAAATCTGTATTCTCTGGCACTATCGGGCTCTTCCTCCAGCCATCGTTCAGATAAATCTTTCTCTCTGCCGCTTTTTTCAAAATCTGGTCTGTATTTTTGTTTGTCAAAATAGGAAAACGCATAAAAATCGGAAAGACATCTTTTTCCTCTTCCAAAAAAGGCATTTCAAATCTATCCTTCAATTTCTGACGGTAGAATTCCGCTATCTCCCTGCGGTGCCGATTAAATCTCTCCAGTTTCCTAAGTTGGTTTTCAGCCAAAATTGCCAAGGCATTTGCCATTCTTTGGATAAACCAATTCGGCATTTCCCCCTTTTTTTCCTTCCGGCTGACTGCCTTAGACAAAATAAAAAGTTTATGGAGTATTCCCAAAACAATTCTGCCCAAGCGCCGGTTGGCTCCATAGGCAGGAAAAACAAGGCAATTTGTCAACAAAGGATGCAGCAACTGCTGAAAGGTCCAGAATCCCGAAGGAAAACCAATTCCCTCCCAAAACCTTTTTATCTCTATTCCTATTCTATCATTATTGGTAAGTGCCATTCCTCCAAAAACCGAAGAAATAACCTTGTCCCTGCCCAGGGAGAAAAAAGAGGCGTCCCCAAAGGTACCACAGAGCCTTCCCTTATACCTTGCTCCCAAAGAATGGGCACAGTCCTCAATCAGGTACAAATTATTCTCTTTGGCAATTTTTAAGACATGCTCAACTCGTGCCGGATAGCCAAATGTATGCTGAACAATTATTGCTTTTGTTCTCGGTGTAATTTTCTTCTTTAGGTTGTCAACGGATAGATTCAATTTATCGTCAATGTCAACAAAAACAGGAAGCGCCTTTCTTGATAAAATCGGATTTACTGCCGCATTGCAGGTAAATGCCTGAAGCAAAACCTCATCCCCCTTTCCTATGTCCAAAGCGGTCAAAATCGCCAAAAGGGCAGACCTGCCGCTGTTAAAGGAAAAGGCATATTTTATTCCCAGAAATTTCTTAAACTCCTCTTCCAGTTTTTCAATTCCCTCTCCCTTTTTCCAAATCCTGGGCTTTCTTATCAACTCCAAAACCAATCTAATATCATCCTCCTCAACATTTGGAGATAAAGAGGTAAAAATTGCTTTTTTTGCTAAACTCATCTTTCCAATTCATCAATAATTGCCCTTCCCACCCTTCCTTCAATTAAAATAATATCATTACTGCCCTGAAAATCCCTTAGTTTCTCCAAAATACCGCTCGGAGATTCAAGGCAAAGGATCTTGTCGGAAGCCATCCCCTCGGTTACAGCGGCGCGGCGAATTTCTTCAAAATAATCTCTGGTGGTTATTATAGCCAGGTCGCAGACCCTGCCAATTTTTTTGCCAATTCGCCAATGCACCTGCCGGGCTGCTCTTCCAAGTTCAATAAGAGAGGGCATAATTATCGCCCTCTTGCCTTCCCAAAGGGTCAAATAATCTAAATCCGCAATTACTCCATCTGGGTTTGCCGAATAACTAGAGTCCAATATGTTAAATCTTCCCTCAAGCAGTCTTACCCCGGCATCCTCAACTCTTATTCTCTCAATTGCCTGAGATATCTCTTTCAGGTTCATTTTCAGTTGACAAGCAGCGCAAATGGCCCCCAGTAGGTTTTCCACATTCTGTCTGCCTATCAGGGCAGCTTTAATATCAGTTCTTCTTCCTTCCCTTGTAACAACCCTAAAAGACAGATCTTTTTTCCCCACCCTAACCTCTTCTGCCCAGACATCCAACCTTTCTTTAGTGGAATAAAATATCTTATTTTTCACCTTTATTTTTCCTTCTTCTAAAAAGGAACCTATTTTTGACCTTATATATCTATTGTCTCCATTAAGAATCGCTGTGCCGCTTTCAGGAAGCGCCTCTATCAACTCAAACTTTGTCTTAATGATATTTTCTTGGCTTCCAAATGTCGCCAGATGCTGTTCAGAAATTCCGGTTAGAATCCCAATTTGGGGCTTTGCAATATCGCAAAGCAATTTTATCCCTCCCCTATTGTAGGCGCCCATTTCAACAACAAAAAATTTATGCTCCGGCCTGATGTCATTCAAGAGACACCTTGAAATACCAACCTCAGAATTTTGGTGTCCTTTCGTCTTCCCTACCTTTTCATTTCCAAATTTTTCGCTCAAAATTTTTGCCAAAAACTCTTTGGTTGAGGTCTTGCCGTATGAACCAGTTATAGCAATTACCACCAAATCAGAAAGTCTTTCCCGCTTCTGCTTCGCCCTTCTAATAAGTATCATCTTGGCCGCTTTAGCCAATGGCTGGAAGAAAAAAACAAAAAAGGAAACTATAAGGGGAGTGAGAATATCAAATACCAAAAGGGAAAAGGAAAATGTAAATCTTTTGAGAAAAAAATAAACAAAAAATATCTGGAAAGAAAAAATAACAAAAATCAAAAATACCACCTTCTTCGTAAAGACAGGGGTCTTGAGTTTGCCTCCCAAAAAATCAAAAAAAAAGCGCTTAAAAGATTCCAGAAAATACAAAACAATCAATGTCCCTCCCAAAATCAGATTGCCGGAATAGGCTTGGCAGGAAGAAGATGGCTTAAAAATCAAAGGGAAGAATGTAAAAGCAAGAATAATTTTAAAAAGCAAAAAGGGATTCCAAAAGATACGAGACCCCTTGGCTGTCTGAAAATGGGCAAGCGCCCTGCCTATATGATATTCTTTCAACTGCCAGAAATAAAGCCAAAACAAAAGGCTTCCTGTCTCGCTTACCAGCCAAAGAAATGATAAAAGATAAAACATAATCAATTCAAAATTCAAAAATCATCTTAATAAATTTCTCAATTTGCGAACAAATACGGCAAACTTGTTGCCTTTTTGCCATAATCGGCTATATGTCAAGTTTAATATCAAATTTCCTGGACCTCTCTCTGCTTTTCTTTGCTAGAATCTCTCCCGAAAGTTTATGAACCGTAGCAGCAATAATAGTATCTTTGTCTATTTCTTCGTCTTCTTTTAGTTCAATCCCCAGTCCTCTTAGATATGACCTAAGATTTTCTTTAGGAGAATTTAAAAGCGCTTCTCTGATTAAACCGGGGTCTTTGTCTTTGATTTCTTTTAGTTTCTCTTCGTCAAAATCCAAGAATTCAGCATATTCTCCGAGTTTTACCCAATCATCAAGAGAAAGAACCGAGAGACAGCTCTTAATCTTCTCAAGTTGAGGAAGGTGATTATTTAAAGACAAAAGGTTTTTTTTCTCTGTTTTTTTTAGTCTCTCAAAGTCAAAAAGAATCTCCTCTCTTTTGGAATTATCACCTATCAGGAAATAGAAGTTATAATCTTTCAATTCTTCCAATAAGTACCTTTTTTCTTTTACCCTCTCGTATCTTCTCTTAAGTTTTTCTTTTCCTTCCTTTAGGCTTTTTCCCTCCCAATTGAAAAAAGAAAGATAGTCATAAATACTTTCTTCTTCCCTTTGGGATTTCTTTAATTCCTCTTCAAAAAACCTTCTTATTTCTTCTGGCTTTTCTCTTTCCAATTTCCCCTTCATTAAAATTACTGAGGGAGAAACCTCGCCCTCTGTTTTTCCCAAAACCACTAGTCCCAAAGAACCCGGACCTATTTCTTCTGCCTTTACCTTTTCAGTTATTAGACACCCTTCAGACCAGCCAAATGCACCTGCTCTCGCTTCAACCCTTTCTGCCCGACATCTTTCAGCACCCTGAAACGCATCTCCCCTTGCCTTAACATCGCCTACTTGGCAGTCTTTGGCTCCGACAAAGGCATCCCTCCCTACTTCAACACTTTCTACACAGCAATCTTTGGCATCAACAAAAGCATCTTTCCCGGCTATAAGTTTTTCTACATAGCAATCTTTGGCATCCTCAAATCCATTCCTTGCCACATTAACCTCTCCTGCCTGACATTTTTTAGCTTTCAAAAATGCGTCTACTCCCGCTTCAACCCTTTCTGCCCGGCAGTTTTCAGCCTTAAAAAAAGCATTATCTCTCGCCTCAAGCTGCCCTATTTCAATTTTTCTTGCCTCCGGAAACGCATTCCCTTCTACCACCACCGGCTCCTTTATCTCCAGGTTAACCAATCTTTCCCGGCTATAATCAATCTTTTCCTCCTTTCCATTCTCAATTCCCGGTTTAAAATTTTCTATATGCCTTGGCATAATCTTTATCAGTATTTAGCCAGTACTGGGAGTTATTACACCTTTCTCTTTTTGCTTAAACCAGGTCTTGTTAAAAGCATTTTAACATAACAGATTTCTTAAAACAACAAAGATTTCTCCCAGCAGATTAAGAAAAAGCCAAAATTGCCTAACCTGGTTAAATAACTCCCTATAACATCAAAATCCTAAATCCTAAATTTGAAATTCTAAACCTCTTAATTCTTTTGGGATTTCAGACAAACCTGCACGGTCTGACCGTGCACTTTTCCTTGCAAGATTTTGCAAAGGGGGGTATAATTACAGAAATAGAAAAGATCGCAGTTAAATTAAAAATAAAACTTGCAAGGTCAGACCTTGCAACATTCTTTGTAATATTTTCCCGTTTCTATTTTCCTCCTGATTTATCATGAAAAAATATTTTCCAGTTCTTTCTCTCATATTTGGAATAGTTAGTTTGCTCAGTAGTTTACTCTTTTATCCAATAACTAGATTTTTCAGTTCTCTTTTTTCAGTGCCCCTTATTTCAATATTTGATACTTTCAGTAAGTATTATCTTCAACATCTTTTTATCTTTTTTTCGTTTTTTGGTTTAATCTTAGGGGTCAGCAGTATCAAATTAAAATTTAGAAAAAACAACGCTATTTTAGGAACTGTCTTCTCTGCAATTGCTTTGCTAATTTGGCTATTTATTTGGCTTTTGCTTACAAGCGTGCCGATCCCTGCTTAAATTGGACCATATCTTAATACCAAACAAACCGTGTCAAAATTTTAAGAAATGTGCAAGGAAAAACCTTGCACACCTTCCCTTGCACGCCTTCCCTTTCCTAAATTACAATCTACTTTTTCGGTCAGATTTTAAATTGCAGAACCAGTATCTCTTCATCAGATTTTAGCCTGTTGAACGCCTTTTTTGCAAAACTTGATAATTTTCTTCATAGTTTATTAATATGTCTCTTCTTACTCAAGGAAAAACAAATTGGAAATATATTTTGATTGTAATGATTTTAGCTTTGATTGTTAGCGGAGGGATTTTGGGTTATTTGAGATATTTCAAAAAGGAAATAATTTTAATTTCTCAACTTCCCGAGGTAAAGAAGCCAGAAAAAATTGCTGAAGAAGAAAGAACTACTGAAAAGAAAATAAAAACATACCAATCTCCCAACGGTTTTCTTATTGCCAAAGTTATTCCCGGAAAGAAAAACCAATTAGGAAATGCATGGGAAAGCATAGTTGAAATTTGGACAAATGATAGAAAATTGCTTCAAAAGAAAAATTATACCTCAGAAGATGGAGACCACGGTTTGGTAATATCTCAAGCCGCCTGGACTCCTGATTCCCAATTTTTTATTTATAGCGCTTATAGCTCTGGTGGTCATCAACCATGGTTTTCAAGAGTGTATGTTTATAGTAGATCCTGTGACAAAATATACAACTTCAAAGAGGTAAGTGGATTTACGGTAGCACGTGATGAATTCACAGTGGCAACTCCTGACATTGTGACTTTCACAGTTTATACTTCCCCCGGAATGGGACCAACTGCTACAAAATCTTTTAAATTGAGTGATGTAATCAACACTTTAAATTGGAAGGTTTATAGAAATGAGAAGTATGGGTTTGAGATAAAGTATCCCAAGAACTGGAAATTATGGATTACACAACCTGATGAATTTTCTCCTTATGGAGATTGGGGAGAACAAATAGGCGAACTAGCTATTTTTCAAAGTCGAGTGATAGGTAAACCTTATTGTGAATTCCATCTCACAATTTATTCCAATCCCAAAAATCTTTCTATTAGAGATTTTTGGAGGGCCCGTCTTCCAGAAGTATATAAATTTAAAAGTTCTGAGAATATAATATTTGGAGAGAATCAAATATCTGGAGTAAAATTTTCTATGGAAAGAACAGATCAACCTTTGCCAAACGAATCAACGGCAGTGATAACAAAAAAAGATGGTAATATTATTGAATTATTCTGGTGGGGGCAAGATCCTGCTATATCAAATCCTGAATGTTTAAAATCCGATCAGATGCTTTCTACTTTTAGGTTTTTGGAGTAAAAATCGGAATTGGCTTAGTTTTTGAATCTTCAAAAATAAATAAACTCGTACGAAAAATTAGAAGTTTTAACAAAATTGGAGAAACAGGGTGACTTTTAGTGTTTATGGTTCTTTTATAAAAAGGGAAATTGGGGACGTGCATAATATTGTATAGGAATTATTAAAAGATGTGATATAATCTGATTATGCTGGACAAAAAACAATTAAGGAGCTTATCTCCTTAATTTCTCAAAGGTTTTTGTCTTTATTTAGAATTTTTGCCCTAAAATTAAAAGGCTGCAGAACTCCCATTTTGGGAGTTTTTTAATTTTTGGGAAAAATACGAGAGAGCATCTGAGAGAAAAAATGTGCACGTCCCTATTTTTCGTTTTTTCACTCTTTTAAGATTTCTTCTAAATGTCTTTTTAGGAATTCAGCTCTTTCTAGTAATTTTGTTTCTTGAATTTCTGGTTTTTCTTTTTTTAAACTGACTAAATGTTCTAAAAATTCCGCTTTCCAGCCCAATTTTTCTCTTAAATCTTCTCTATTTTCTTCAATAAACTTCGTTAATTTTTCTGGAGAAATTCGAATGCTTGTACTTCCATAATCTATTCTCATCCAATGCGGAGAAAGTTGTCCTGTTTTCAAGAGTTCACTATAATCATAATCCTTTGAAATAATATTTTTAGAAGTTCTCCCATCTTCAGCATCTGCAGTATCATAACCCATTTCAATACCTGCATTTGAAAAGAAACCGACAAACTCTCTCCATTCATTTAATTTTGTTGCCTTTCCTTCCTCATCTTCTTTTGTATAGTAATCCCAAGGAAAATATTCTTCCCCTTTTACATATTTGTACAAATAACCGGATTTGTACAAATAACCAGGAATTTCTTTACACACTCCAATGGGAGTAGGAACATGTTGGTGCTGGTATTCTCCTTTTTTTCTTGCATATTCGTCAATGAGATAGCAAATCAAATTAGAAATAAAAACCTGAGGTGCATCTCCGGAATGCCTTTCACTTACTATTATTTCTATCTCTTTTTCTGGGCCAAAAAAGCGACATTGAAAAACTCTTGCTTCGCTACCTGCTCCTAAAAATTTTATTTGTTCTATTTTAAATTTTCCCTCTATTCCTTCAAATCCTATTTCTCTTGCCTTGAGAGATTCTCTTTTCTCTCCAATTTCTCTAATCATAATTTATTTTTAACTTCTTTGTTAAACGAGGCGTTTTGGGGAGAATCAATTTACCATACAACTTGAGAATAACAAAAAAGAGAATAAACTGTCAAATACAAGAGAAGAAAAAATACAATTGTCTTAAAAAATATACGTAGGTGTAGTTTGTAAGACAGGCCTAACCTTCCATACCGGTTTTTTAATCTTTTAGCTCCTTAGTATTTTTGCCCCTTGGGGACTTACATAAATTTATCAATTAACGAATTAGGAATTTAAGGAGCTTAAATCCCTTGATTTAGGAGTGGTCTGCAATTTAGATTTTACTTATTAGTTGCGGTTATAAACCTTGCTATTATCTGGGATAGTTTTGCCGGGTTTTCCAAATGGGGGGAATGACCCTGATAAGGCAAAACCTCTAATTTTGAGTTTTTTATCTTCTCTTTCATTAAAAGCCCATATTTCAGGGGGATGATTTTGTCCCGCTTGCCCCAGATAATTAGGGTTTTGCACTTTATTTTTGAAAGTTGGTTCTCTAAATCTGCCTCCAGAGCGTTCTTCAAGGTCTCTCTCATCGGTCCTTTTGCTTCTGGATAATCCCTCCCCCTTAAAAAAATAGCGTAAAACAATTTCCGAAGTTTGTTCTCGATGCTAGATGGAAAGGGCATCTTCTTAGCAATTTTAGAAAAAGAAAGAATAACTTTCGTTTTGATTCCCCTCTCTCTTTTCAGTCCAGAAGGACCTACCAAAATTAAAGCCTCCACCTTCTCCGGAAAGAAAACCGAAAACAAAATTGCAATTGCTCCTCCAAATGAATGGCCCAAAAGAATAAATTTTTCCATCTTCAGGGAAGAAACAAACCCTGAAACAAAATCCACATAGTCCTTTAAACTCCAGGGGCAAGATGGCGTTTCCGAGGTTCCAAAACCCGGCAGGTCTGGACAAATCAGAAAGAAACCTCTTTTTGACAAGTCTTCCATCACCGCCTTCCAGGATTCAGATGAACCTCCCCAACCGTGAAGAATAAGAAAGGGGTGCCTTTCACCCGCAGCCCTGTAATTGATTTTTAACCCCTGGATAGAAAGTTTCCCATTTCTCATTTGACCCTAATTTCTGATTTGCCTACATATTTCTGAAGCACCGGGGGAATTTTTACGCTGCCGTCCTTCTGTTGATAATTCTCCAAGATTGCCAAAAGAGGCCTCTGAGAAAAAGCCGTGCCGTTAACCGTATGGACAAACCCTAGTTTACCCTTCTTTGTCCGATATCTGATATTCAAACGTCGCGCCTGAAAATCAGTACAACTGGAGGTGGAATGGGTTTCCCGGTATCGCCCCTGACCCGGCATCCATGCCTCAATATCATATTTCTTTGCCGCGGGAAAGCCTAGGTCGCCAGTGCAAATTTTTACAACCTGATAAGGAAGGTTGAGTTTATCCATCAACTCTTCCTCGTTGGATAAGAAAAACTCAAGTTCTCTTTCCGAGTCCTCGGGCTTGCAAAAACTAAACATCTCAAGCTTGTCAAACTGGTGGACCCGCAAAATCCCCTTTACATCCCTGCCGTATGAACCAGCCTCCCTTCGAAAACAGGTAGAAAATCCAAGATATCTCCTTGGCAGGTCTTCCTCTCTAAAAACCTCTCCCTGGTGCATTGTCAAAAGGGATTGTTCAGCCGTGGCAATCAGAAAAAGATTGTCTTTAGGCAGAAAGTAGGCCTCATTTATATCACTTGCTTCAAAATAACCGGTTCCCCTTGCCATTTCTGGCTTGAGCATAACCGGAGGTAAAACCGGAACAAAGCCCTTTTTTAAAAGAGTGTCAAAAGCCAGTTTTACCAAGGCGAATTCAAGCAAAACAATATCGCCCTTTAGATAGTCAAATCTTGAACCAGCAACCTTGGCCGCTCTTTTAATATCAATAATATCTAATATCTGACCAATCTCAAAATGCTCCCTGGGCTTAAAATCAAAGGTAGGCTTTTCTCCTTTTTTTCTCAAAACCACATTATCATTTTCATCCTTTCCCAGAGGAACATCTTCAAGAGGAATATTGGGAATCTGAAGCATCAGGCTGTTAAATTCTTCTTCTACTGCCTTGAGCGCCGCCTGAAGTTTTTCTTCTTTCTTGTCTAAATCCCGCATCTTAAAAATAAGATTCTTTCTCTCTTTTTGGTCTTTTGTTTTGGAAATAAGTTTTGAGCCCCGATTCTTTTCCGCCCTTATCTTCTCCAGACGCTGAATTGCCTCTCGGCGCTTATTATCTATTTCCAGAAGTTTTTCAATATCAACCTCTACTCCCTTCTTTCGGCAACCTTCTTTTACCTTATCCGGGTTTTCCCGAATAAATTTTATGTCCAACATAACTCAGGTAGATTTTAACACATTCTCTGGGCCCTTAAAAGGTCTTTGCCTGCTGGCATAATTTGTAAAAATTCAAGACCTCTTCAGCAATTTTTGACCAAGAATATGCCCTTGCTTCTTCTAAAGCCAAACGGCCCATCTCTTCCCTTCTCTTTTTATTTTTTATCAACTCGGCAAGGGATTTAGCAAGGGCATTCTCGTCCCGATTTTTTGCCAAAACCGCTCCTTTTTTATCCTTCAGAAATTCCCGATAGCCGATATTATCAAAAGCCACCACCGGCTTGCCGCAAGCCATTGCTTCTAGTAAAACAATACCGAAACTTTCCCCAAAAATTGCCGGGCTAACAAAAATGTCAGCCCAGTTATAGTAAGAGACCAATTCCTGGTCTGTTTTTTGCCCTTCAAAATAAACCCTCTTTAATCTATTAGCCTGAACAAACATCCGGCAACTCCTTTCCAGCGGCCCCTTTCCGACTATGATAAGCCGGATATTATTAAACTTCTTCTCCAAAATTTTATAGGCTCTGAGCAGATAAATAAGCCCTTTTCTTTTTTCAAGACGGCCGACAAATAAAAGATTTACCATTCCACCATCGCCTCCTTTATCTTCAGGTTTAGGCCTGAATTCTTCTATATCAACCCCGTTGGGAATTATCTTCTTGGGACCTCTAAAATCCTCAAAGCCCCTTAGGTTAAGAGAAGCCACACCGATTAAACCGTCCATTTCTTTTTTAATTTTTCTTCTCCAAAGGTAAAGGAGGAAGGGAAAATTCATTAAAAACTCGCTCCCAAAAACATTGGCATGAAGGGTCAAAATCTTTAGCGGACTCAAGGGTTTCGCCGCTTTCAAAACCTGCCAGCAACTGGGGAAAAGAAAATTATGAAAATGAAGAATATCAAACCTCTCCCTTCTTAAAACCTCTTCAATGCTTAGAGGGTTGAAAGCCACCGTAAAATCAGAAACCCCTCCGCTGAAGGAAAAAGGGAAAGAGGTGCCTAAAAGAATAACCTCTTTTCCGTAGTTCTCTGAACCACTGCGACGGGGAGCAATAATTTTTGAATAAATTCCTCGCTTTTGAAACTCCTTGTGCAAGCCAAAGACATGTCTTTTTACCCCACCCGGATTCAGTAAAGAATGAGAAGAAATTAAAGCAACTCGCATATAAATCTTGTCAGTGCCTGCCTCTTTTGTTATATTATACCTGATGCCTGAAGTTTCTCCAAACCAAAACATGCCTGAGAAACTGCCCCCTCAATCAATTGAAGCCGAGCAGTCACTACTGGGCTGTCTAATGATAGACAAAAATGCAATTGTAAAGGTGGCTGACCTTTTGACTCCCGAAGACTTTTACCGCAAGAACCACCAAGAGATTTACTCTGTCTGTGAAGAACTCTTCAAAAAAGGAGAACCTATTGACCTTTTGTCCGTCTCAACCCGGTTAAAGGAAAGGGGGACGCTGGAAGAAATCGGGGGAGCAAGTTATTTAACCCAACTGATAAATACAGTTCCTACAGCGAGTCACGTTTTGAACTACAGCAAAATTGTTCACCGAAAAAGGGTTTTAAGAGACCTAATTGCTGCCGGCCAAGAGATTGAATCAATGGGATTTAATGAAGTAGAAGATATTCACACTCTCTTGGACAAGGCAGAAAAAAGAATTTTTGCTATTGCCCAAAAGGGTCTCTCTCAACGCTTCGTTTCTATTAAAGAAACCCTAGAGGATGCCTTTGAAAGAGTAGATCAGCTCTCAAAGAACAAAGGGGAATTAAGGGGGCTGGCTACCGGATTTGACGACCTGGATAATATCTTGGCCGGGCTTCAAAGGTCTGACCTGATAATTCTAGCCGCCCGACCCAGTTTGGGAAAATCAAGTCTAGCAATCAACATCGCCGCTAATGTCGCTCTCAAGAAAAAAGTCCCCGTAGGGATATTTTCTCTGGAAATGGCTCAAGACCAAATTACTGACCGACTAATTTCTTCCCTTTCAGGAATTGACCTCTGGCGGTTAAGAACAGGCCATCTCTCTGATGAAGGCAATGAAAACGATTTTACAAGGATGCAGAGGGCGATGGCTGTGCTTTCCGAGGCTCCAATCTATATTGACGACGCCGCTTCTCCCACTGTTCTCCAGATGAAAGCAATGTGCCGACGTCTCCAAGCGGAGAAAGGTCTGGGACTGGTGATTGTTGACTATCTTCAACTAATGGAGCCAATAAACCCTGATGCCAGCCCGGTCCAGCAGGTTTCAGAAAATTCAAGGGCTCTAAAAGCCCTGGCAAGAGAACTAAACATCCCGGTTCTTGTTCTCTCCCAGTTATCAAGAGCCGTAGAGCAACGGGCACCGCCAATCCCTCGTTTGTCTGACTTGAGACAATCAGGTTCAATAGAGCAAGACGCAGACGTAGTTTTGTTCATCTACCGGGAAGACCGCTATCGACCGGAAACCTCAAGAAAGGGTATCGCTGACATAATTATTGCCAAACACAGAAATGGTCCCGTGGGCAAGGTGGAACTATACTTTGACGAGAGGACGGTCAGTTTCAGAAACTTGGAAAAAAGCCCCGGATTTGAAGAAGAGGGTTTTTAAGAGATTTTGGTTATTTCTACCTCGGTGTACAACTGGCGATGACCCTTCTTCACCTGATATCTCTTCTTTGTCTTCCTCTTGAAAACGACTACCTTTTTTGATTTTCCTTGCTTCAAAACCCTTCCCTCTACCTTGGCTCCTTCTACCAAGGGGCATCCCAGCCGCACTCCTTTTTCATCTTTCAGCAACAGAACATCAAACTCTATCTTTTCTCCCTCTTTTTTGTCCAACTTCTCAACCCTTATTTTCTTGCCGGGAAACACAAGATACTGCTTCCCTCCGCTTTTTATTACCGCTAATTGTTTCATATCTCTTTTGTTGATTTCTTGCTTTCCAATAATCGGTTGACCTTGTCCGAAAAGAAAGCAAGCCGTTTTTCTGAAGTATCATAGGCGGAAACAGCGTTTTTTAAATGGACGCCCAGCCTTCTAAAGTCCTCCGCTAGTTTTCGGGAATCTGCCTGAATGCGATTTAGCCGTTTCAAAATCTCTTGGGTCTGTCTGGAAATTTGGGTATCGCGAAACCAGTCAACAATGGTTCTTAATGTTAAATAAATGGTATTGGGTGAGGTCAAGATAACCTTCTTTGATCTGGCAAAGGCGGGGATGTCCTCGCCCTTCATATTAAACATAATCTCATAAAAAACCGCTTCCGCTGGAATATACATCAGGGCAAAATCAACCGTGTTCTCTTGTGGCAAAACATACTTTTGGGCAATCTCTTTAATCCTGTTTTTAACATCATCAATAAATTTCCGGCGGTAAAAAATTTTCTCCTCTTCGTTTTCTCCTTCAATCATTTTCTGAAAATTATCAAAGGGAAACTTGGCGTCAATAGCCAAAAGTTTGCCGTTAGGCAGTTTAAGAACAGCATCAACTACCGCTCCCGAAGAAAAAGGATACTGAATCTGATAAAATTCCCTCGGAAAATATTCAGCCAGGATCTGATTTTCCAATGACGCCTCCCCCCATTGACCCCTTAATTTCGGCGCTCTGAAAATCTCCTGAAAAGAAGATATCCCTTTCATCGTTTCCTGAACCTGCCTTAACCTCTCCTGAATCTGAACCGTCTCTTTTGTAAAAGAAGAAATCTGTTCCCGCATCGCCTGAGAGGTTCCGTCAACATTCCCTCGGATTTCCTTTAATTGGGAGGTCATTAAATCAATCAGACGATTTTCCATCTCCCTAATAGCCTCCCACTGGGCTCTTTCGCTTTTTGTCCTTTGGGACAAAAATATAAGGAATATAACCAAAAAAAGAACTACTACAAAAAACAATCCAAAAATTAAAACAACCTCTTCCATCGGGAAAATAATAACATTTTTTCAAGATTCAGTCAAAATCTTCCTACAAATACCTCCTCACCTTAACATTGGCATACCTCTGAGCCGCCCTGGCTATATCTAAAATCTCCTCCTCCTTAAAGGGCGTAAACTGCTTTCCACTGACTGTCTCTTCTGTTTTCTCGTAATTTTGAAGATAATAAATTTTTGCCCTCCTTACCTCTTTGGCAATTTCCACAATATCTTCCTTTTTATGAAACTCTTTTACCAAGGTTGTCCTAAACTGATAATCAATCCTGTTTTTCAAAATAATGCCGACTGATCTCTTTATCTTCTCAAATATCTCTCTTGTTAGCACCTCACCTGTCACCTTATACCACTTTTCAAAAACAAACCTTTGCTTCAGGTCCATTGCTGCATAGTCAATCAATTTATTTTTAATCAGGTATTCAAGCATTTCTGGATTTGTTCCGTTTGTTTCTAGTTCTATCTCGTATCCCATCTTTTTTATTTTCTTTACAAAATCCGGGAGTTTGGGGTTAATTGTCGCTTCCCCTCCCGAAATTGCCACCCCTTCTAAAAAGCCCCTTCTCTCTTCCAAAAATGCAAGAACCTTCTCCTGAGGGATCTCTGGGAGTTTTTGGATTCTTTCAGGCAAAACCAGTTGGGGCACATAGCACCAGGGGCAACGCAGGGGGCAACCGGCAAGAAAAATCACGGCTGAAATCTTGCCCGGATATTCAATTAAACTCTGCTTTTGGATCTGAATAATTTTCATCTTTGGCTATTTTTCAACAGACGGAAGTCAACTATCGTTTAGGCAGATTTGGCTCTCTGTCTATATCTATCTCTGTATCTCCAACCCTTAATTTCTTTTTGTTTATCCAGACAAAACCCTTGTCCGGGGTAATTACGGCAACATCCACAGGACCACCCACTCCAGGCATATCTCCGGGGTCAGCCACGATCCCATCAGAAAACCGCTGAATGGCAGAGGTTGTTTGAATCATTAAAACACAAAAATCAATGGCGTCTTGGAGGGTCATTGTCCCCCATTGAATAGCGTATTCTAAACTCCTGAGTTGTCTATTAACCTCTTTCTGCCCGTATTTCTGAGCCGCCTCCTGAACAAATCTTAAATTCCCAATTCGACCATCAAAACCTAAAACAATTCTTGAAACAACATCAATTTGACCAATCCAAGATGCACCGTATTCTTTCCCTTTCTCTCTGCTGTCCCGCTTCTTTTGAATCTCTCCCGGGATATAGCAGATATAAACCTCATAAGAACCATCTTTGTTAAACCCGGCTACTAAAAGACTTATTGTATCCACTCCAGCAAAGCCACTTCGGATATCTCCTTTAGGATCTTTGAATTTAAATTTCACTACAAACTGTTCTGGTTTAATTTCTAATATCTGGCATCTTTGACGTTGTAAATCAGCCCTAATTTGGCCAGGAAGTTTTTCCAACCGCTCCTTCCAGTTATATTTTTTGTCAAAAAGATAATGTAGTTTTTCGGCTGTTTCTTTCACATCCAATCTTTCAGTATCAGTTTCTCGTTTAAACTGCTCTACAAATTTACTGATACTTTTTAATACCCCGCCCTCCGGCAAAAATGCCAAACCGGTAATTGCTACTCCAATTCTTTTATTTAACTGAAAAAGTTTGGAAGCATTATCGCTTCCAATCCGGGCCATACCTTTTCGGTTTCGGTAACTCTGCCGACTATCAGCAGCCAAAACCATTCCCTCTGGAGTTGTAGTGTTGATTGCCAAACTCATATTCTAAAACCAAGACCCATGATTTAATTTTTCTACAATCTGTTATGCCCTACATTATGGCACGGCTTCGCTTTATTTGCAACCTCTATCAAACCGTCTGAAATGTTAAACCTCCTCAAGTCTCCGCTATCCCTCCATCAGGACCTAATCCTTTGCAAAAAGCCAAACCTGGCAAACAATGAAGGTTTTAAATAGATTTATAATCTGTCCGCTCTGTAAAAAAAAATCGCCTCTCGGCGATTTTTTTTGCGGCTGTCTCTCTTGGAGGAAATCCGAACTTACTTTAAGAAAAATCCTGACGCTGACTTCTGAGCCGGGCACGCGTCGCCGCTTATTCCGCAGAAGTACTATTTGGATTTACCCTCCCCGGAAACTCATAAATAAATTTTAAAAGCATTTCCAAAAAATTGATAATTTCCAGAGCATTATTTTTTGACATTTTAAAAAGAAATTGAATTTTTTGGCTCGGTAATCTTACTCCTTTCTAAAATAGCTCCTTAGGTTTTCTCTAATCCAATCATAAAAATCAATTTCTAAAAAGCGCAAAAAGGCCTCAAAGTTTTTCTTTTGAGGTTGTTTTATGTGATTTTCTCTAACAAATTCATTAAAAACCTGCTTAATTTCTTTTATGTTAATTATTTCAGATGTATTGTCTTTCATAGTTCTTCTAGCAGGATATCGTTTCTTTTTTGACTCACTTTGTATTTTATTAACCTAACCGATTTCTCTTCAATTGATAAATTTTTAAAAATTTTTCCATTTTTATTTGATCAGTAAAAATCAAATTATAACAGGGTGAAATTTGGCATCATTTCCATCATTATTAGGTATATATTGAACCAAAATCAATCTCCCATTTACTCGATGAAGGTTTCTCTGTCTAGAATATTTAATAACGCGGGTTGAAAAATCTTTGCCAAGAAGACATCCAACGATAATATCTTTTTCTAAATTCATGATACCTCTCCGTTTAAACAAATCCATATAATATAAAACCTGAGATAAACTTCTCTCATCACATTTTCCGGTCTTAACTTCAACGATAGTGTAAATCTTATTATTCTCATTTCCTCCACTTATAAAAAGAATATCTATACTTTTACGAGTAGTTTGAGCAATAAATACTTCATTCATGAAATCTATTACATCTCCAAAAATCTTAATAATGCTTCTATCTTTTTCTCCTAATAGATACATTAATAACGCCTTTACAGCGTTTTCATATCTTCCAATATCTTTTATTTTCTTCCTTATCGGAACCCCTTTCTGAATTATAGGTTTAAACAAAACTCGGTGAGAAAGTTTATTATGATTAAAATCTCGATAGAGAATCCTGATTATCTCTTTCGCCTCTCTTGATTCTTCTATTTTTCTAACACTTCGAGCCTCGATATTTACTTCATTCTCTAAAGTAGCTAAAGTCCAAATCTTTCTTTGTTCGATTAACTCATATAAGTCAATGACTTCAACATAAGCATCATATTTTGTTAAATGCTCAAATTTTGGGTGAGGTTCAAATAAAAAACGATAAGGGAATCTCTCTTTAGAATCCTTCCATACTTTATCTTCATTATAAAAAGGTTCTTCTCTTACAATATACACTCCATGAATTGTACTTGGCGAATTTTTCCTTATTACATGAAAGAAAATCAAGTCTCCCTTCTTCATTCCGGCCAGGTCTCGTATTATGGAATACTGAGTAGAAGGACTAAAAAGTTTATAGCTCCCTTCTCTTATAGTACCGGCTTTATTTCCATAGATTCCCTTTATTCGAGTAATTTCCCAATCTCTCTCTGAAATTGAACATAAAAATGCACCCATAAGTTACTTAATATTTTTAATAAGTTGAATAGGTTTTCTTCTCTGTAATTTGTTATAATTTGTTACAAACTCCATAACCTTTTCTTCAAAATCTTTAGCAATAAGAATAGGCTCTACTTCCATATAGTTTCCTCCACATCTTTCTTTTACAACACGTTCTAACGCTCTCCGAAATTTTATTAAATCTTTCTCTTTGCAGATATTATCTATTATTTTTATCAAAAGAAATCCAGAAATTACCCTCTTGCTCTTCTCATCACAAAATGATCTCTCGACTAAAATACGGCGTTCTGTTTCATTTTTTTCTACAATAGTAAGATTATTGACATTATTATTCCACATTTTGATTATCTCTGGTTTCTTTATTATTGTTTTGTACAAATTTTTAATTCTAAGTAGATGCATATTTTAAAAAGTTTAAAATTCAAGCTTAGATTGTGTTATTTTGCCTTCTATCATTAATCTATTCTTTGCTGTTTCACAGTATGTTTTATCTATTTCCACTCCAATACCCCGACGATTTGTTAAAGCGCACGCAATTAAAGTTGTTCCACTTCCTAAAAACGGATCAAGAACCGTATCATCAGTAAAAGTAAATAACTTAATACATCTTCTCGGTAACTCTACAGGAAAAGGGGCAGGATGCCCTACTCTTTTTTTGCTTTCTCCTCCAAAATTCCATACGCCACTTGTCCACTCTATAAACTCCTTTTTTGTGATATCAGATTTACCGCTTCCACTTGGTTTTCTCCAATGCTTTTTGTACAAGACCACAATTACTTCCACGGGAGCAATTACATAAGGAGCTCGTGCAGATAACCACGACCCCCAAGCAGTGCGTCGAGAAATATTTCCTTCGTTCCAGATTATAGTTGAATGATATTTGAATCCTATTTTTTTAGCAATTGCCGTAATATCAGCATATACACTTTGTTGTCCTCCTTTATTTTTATCCAACGGTATGTTTAAACAAAATCTTCCATCCTCTTTCAAAAGTTTATATGCTTTAGTTAACCATCTGGCTGTAAATTCCAGATATTTTTTGTAATTGATTTTATCGTTGTAGGAATTATAATGAATGTCTACATTATAAGGAGGTGAAGTCACAATCAAATCAATAGAATTGTGAGGAATTAGAGTTGTCTTTAAAAAATCCTCATTAATTATTTGGAGTAAATCAGTACGGAAATACACATTTTTATCTTTTTTCATCCTCTCCCCTTTTTTGGTTTTTGAAATAGAATTCATCATTATAGAAGGATTCATATTTAAGGCTTTGTCAATTCATCTAAAGATATCCGGTTGCGGGGCAGGGACTCGAACCCCGATTAACGGGACCAAAACCCGCTGTCCTACCATTAGACGACCCCGCAAGATTCAACTATTGCTAATTCCAAGGGCAGTTGGGGAATTGGGGAATATCGCATCTTGTTTTGGGCTTCTAAAAAAAGGTTTAAGATTTTTTTTAGTTGTTCCTGGGTAAATCTTTTTGATTGGCTTTCCAACTTCTCCAATTCCTCCTTGGTTAATTCTAAAACAAAGGGGTTGTTGGTCTTGCCCATTATCTTCAAAACCAATGCCTGCCTTAAATAGTTAATCAAAACCTTGCTAAACTCCTCCAGGTCGGCTCCCTTCTGAAAAAGTTCATTGATAAAATTTATTGCCCCTGCCGGATTTCTTTGAAGTAAAAAATCGCAGAAAACTGCTGCCGCCTCCATCTCCACCAACCCCAGAATATCCTTGATATCTGCCAATCGAATCTCTCTATCGCCGTAGAGGGAAAAAACCTGACCCAAAAGTCCCTCGGCGTCCCGCAAAGAACCCTCCGAGTGCAGGGCAATAAGTTTTAATGCCTGCTTTTCAATTCTAATTTTCTCCTTTTGGCAAATAAAAGTCAACTTTTTGATAATCTCTTTTGAGGTCAGTTTGCGGAAGTCAAATCTCTGACAGCGGGAAACAATGGTGGGGAGCATCTTATGAATCTCTGTGGTGGCTAAAATAAAAATGACATGAGAGGGAGGCTCCTCTAAGGTTTTTAAAAGAGCATTATCAGCATCTTTGGAGAGTTGGTGTGCCTCATCTAAAATAAAAACCTTGTATCTTGACCTCGCCGGAGCAAACCTAATGCCTTCCTTCAATTCCTTTATATCGTCAATTCCCCGATGAGAAGCGGCATCAATCTCTGTCAGGTCCATTGACCTGTCTTTGATCATTTCAAGACAGGAGGGGCAAGTATTACAGGGTTCAAATTCTCCTTTTTTCCGCTTCTGGCAGTTTATTGCCCGAGCGAAAATTCGAGCCAAACTTGTCTTCCCGCTCCCCCGGGGACCGGAGAACAAATAGGCATGGGAAATCATTTCCGAAGCAATAGCGTTTGTAAGGGTCTTTACAATCTTCTCCTGGCCGATAAATTCAGAAAACCTCTGGGGCCGATATTTGCGGTATAGAACTGACATAGCGTCTATTTTTTGAAAACAATGAACTTGTATCCGAGGAAATTCCAGACAGAGGCAATGACAATTCCCCCAATTTTAGCGATATTGCCTACAACCATCGCATTTCCCAATATAGAGGGAATAAGGGCAAACAAAAAAGAGGCTGATGCTGTCTGGATTACTCCGCTTATCAAGGTAATTACAAAATAGGTCGTGATCTCCATACCTGCCTTCTCCATCCCGCTCTTTTCAAACGCCCAGTACTTGTCGCCTAAATACTTTATAACGGTAACGATAGTAAAAGAAATAACCACGAAGACAGCGTATCTAACTATCTCCTCTCTACTGATGCCAAAGTATCCCAAAAGGAAATTGAAAATAATAAGGTCAAATACAGAAAAAAAAGCGCCGATAAGAAGGAACTTTGCCAGTTGATAAACAAACAGATACCTCTTGCCAATCAAATAAGAAATCCAAACGCCCGAAACTGCCAAAACGGGGAAAATAAATGGGCAGAGCCACAGAAGAATGGGCAAATTAATAGTCGGAGAATTTTTTATCAGCCAAATAAAAAGTCCTGCCACCCCTTCTCCTGTAACCAAAGCCAGAATAATGTCAATCTTTTTCATTTTTTTAGTTCTATCACAAACCTGCCCAAAAATCAAAGTTTATTAAATAAAAAAAGAGGAGTGCCCCCTCTTTTCTTTTTGTTTTATCTCTTTATTACTTTAACCTCTTGCCGACAAACTCGGCAAATTCAGCCAATCGAGTAGCGTAAGCCCACTCATTATCATACCAGGCAATAACCTTTACCATATCCCCAATAGCCATTGTTGAACCAGCGTCTACAATTGAGGAAAAAGAGTTGCCCACATAATCGGAAGAAACCAAGGGAGCGTCTTCAATTCCCAAGATACCCTTCAATCTTTCTTCTTGAGATGCCTTTTTAATCGTATAGTTTATTGTCTCGGGCGTTGCCTGCTTTTCCAGATGGCAGGTTAAATCCACCACTGAAACGGTCGGGGTCGGCACCCTTATAGCCATGCCGTTTAGTTTTCCTTTTAGTTGAGGTATTACCCTTTCAATCGCCTTTGCTGCGCCAGTGGTCGTGAGAACGATATTTAAGGCGGCCGCCCTTGCCCTTCTTAGGTCCTTGTGGGGCGCGTCCAAAAGACGCTGGTCGCTGGTATAGGAATGAACAGTGGTCATTAATCCCTTTATAATCCCAAAATGGTCGTTAAGAACCTTTGCCACCGGGGCTAAACAGTTAGTGGTACAAGAACCCATATCAACTATGTCGTACTTGTCTATTTCAAACCTGTCTTCGTTTACTCCAAGAACAAAGGAAGGGATTTTTTCCGGATCCTTTGACGGAGCAGAGATTATCACCTTCTTTGCTCCGGCCTGTATGTGTTTTACAGCGTCCTCATAATGCCTAAACCTTCCTGTGCACTCCAAAACAATATCAATTCCCATTTCCCGCCACGGTAATTTTGAAGGGTCTTTTTCTGCAAAAACCCTGATTCTTTTCCCTTTTCCTGTTCCATCAACCAACAATTCATCTTCAGTGAACTTAACCACTTTTCTGTAAATCCCATAGACGGAATCGTACCTTAAAAGGTGAGCGAGAATCTTGGGTTCTGTTAAATCGTTAATTGAAACAACCTCCAGGTCTGGATGATTGTCTACTATATTCTTAAACGCCGCTCGGCCAATCCGGCCAAAACCATTTATAGCAATTTTTATCATAGAACAATAAGAATGTCTGATCAGAGTTGATTATTGGCTGATATTTAACAATTGACAAATCTTTTCTTTGTCAAAGCCCACCACAATCTGTCCATCTATCTCAACAACTGGCACCCCCATCTGAGATGACTTTGCAATCATTTCTCTGGCCGCTCTTTCGTCTTTGGAGACATCAATATCCTCAAATTCAATTCCCTTCTCTTTCAGGAATTCTTTCAGGGCTTGACAATAAGGGCACATCGGAGTTGAAAATACACGCACTTTCGCCATAAACAATTATAATCATTTTTTTACTCTTTACAAGAGGCGCTTGGTCCGGCGCCGCTGTATTTTTCCGAAAAGCCGATTGCCGCTTGTTCTTCGCTCAACTTTTTTGAACAAACAGCCGGCTTTGTCTTAAAAGCGCAGCAAAGCAGGGTCTTTGCCGCTTCTGCTGTCCTGCCTCCAAAATCAAATTCTGACACCTTCTCCCCTCCCAATACAAGGGTAGGTGAACCTGTTACCTTATACTTATTTGCCAGGGCAAAATCGTCCTTGGCATATTTCAGCCCCCTTGTGGAATCACTCATGCAGGATGTTAATTTCTCTTTATCAATCCCTGCTTTTGTCAAACATTCAGTGATTTGTCCTTTTTTGATATGACAACCGATATAATCCCAGTATTTGTCTGGCTGTTCTTCTCTGATACAAATCTGCCGTAGGTTTTCCTTTGCCTCTTGCTCGCCATGCATTGATCTAATTTTTCCTTCCTGAACCGAGCCAATATACTCAACCCTTATATTCTTTGCCAAAGAAGGAATATTTTTAACAACCTCACTTAAAATCCTTTCCATTTGGAGGCCAAAAGGACACCTGCTGACAACAAACGCCTCCAGCACTGGATCGTCGTTTTTCTTAATATCCTCACAGGTCATTTTTTTAGTCGGGGCATTGTTCGCTGAAGCAACTGGTTTTTTTGTCAAATCAATACCCTCCTCAGGAAATAAAATTTTTCCATCTTTTGTCACATAAGAAGCAAACTCCTTGTCCTTTATCTTCAAGGTGAATCTGTACAATCCGCTTTCTTCCTTTACCTCAACCAAAGAAGCAGTAGTTCCTTTCTGGAGTATATTATTGTTGATATACTCTATGGCTTTTTGAGCAGCCGCTTCACCTGATAAAAACTGAACGGCTGTATTTCTTGTTTTGTTTTTTAGATGGTTTAAATAAAAAAAGCCAGTCACACAGAAAACCGCGATAAGAACCGCAGAAACTAACAAAATTTTCTTAATTTTTGCCATAATTTTTTTATTCTTTTGGAAATTTCAATCGGGTTGCAGTCCGATTCAAATTCACAAAGGAATATATTACTTTTTAGAATAACAGATATTATTACTATCTGTCAAGACGCGTTGAACCTCTTCAACAACCTGAGCCGGGGTATAACGTGCCTTAATCAAATACCTCTCTACTCCCATGCCAAGAGCCTTTTCCACTTCCAACCGCGAGCCCAGATTTGAAAGAACCAAAATCTTCAAAGATCTTAAATGTTCATTTTTTTCTTTCTCTTTCTTAATGGCTTCCAAAACCTCCCATCCTGATGCCTCCGGCAAAACAATATCCAGTAAGAGGAGATCAAATCTCCCCTCCTTTAATTTCTCCAATGCCTCCTCTCCTGTCTGGGCTATTTCTAGATCAAAACCTGCCTCTTTTATCTTTCTTGAATAAATTTCAATTACAAAAGGATCGTCTTCTGCCAAAAGAATTTTTTTCATAGATTTTTAATTTCTTCCTCAATTTTCAGTAATCTATTGTATTTAGCGGTTCTCTCGCCCCGAGCAGGAGCTCCTGATTTTATAAACTCTGCCGAGATGCCAACCGCTAAATCAGAAATAAAATCATCGCAGGTCTCCCCCGACCTATGAGAGACCATTATTTTCCAATTATAGGCTTTAGCCAAACGAGCCGCCTCCAAGGCTTCGGAAAGGGTGCCAATCTGATTTACCTTCAGTAAAAGGCCATTGCAGGCGTTTCTCCTTTTTGCCTCTCTTATACGAGAAGGGTTTGTTACCAACAGGTCATCTCCGATTATTAATAATTCTTGATTCTTGATTCTTGATTCTTGATTCAATTTTTTCCATCCTTCCCAATCATCTTGGGCAAAGGGATCCTCCAAGGCAATAATAGGATATTTTTTCAAAAGACCCTGATAATAATCAGCCAATTCCTGACGGGTGAAATCCATTTTTGTTTTCGGGGCGATGTATTTCCCTTTTGAGAAAAAAGCAGAGGAGGCAACATCTAAAATAACCTTTACCTCGCTTCTTTTATATCCGGCCCGTTTTTTTGCTTCCTCAATCAGGTCCAGTGCCTCCTCGGGAAACCTAATCTCTGGGGCAAATCCCCCCTCATCCCCCACATTGGCTCCTATGTCTATATATCTTTCAATGATTATTTCCTTCAATTTATGATAAACCTCAGAAGCCGCTCTTACATTCTCTGCCGTTTTTTTAAACTGAGGAACAATCATAAACTCCTGAAAATCCAAATCATTGCAGGCATGTGCTCCGCCGTTAATAACATTAAAGCAGGGTTTGGGTAATTTAACTGATTTTTTCAATAATGGATTGAAAAGCCGACGAATATAGAGATAAAGAGGCAGCTTGGTGGCTGCTGCTCCTGCCCGGCAGACCGCCAAGGAGACACCGCAAATAGCGTTCGCTCCCAAACGTGATTTGTTTCTTGTCCCATCCAGTTTTTTCAGAATCCTGTCAATTTTTTCCTGCTCTGTCGGGTCCTTCCCTATCAATTTTGGGGCAATGACCTTATTGACATTTCTTACCGCCTTCAAAACTCCTTTTCCTCCATATCTTTTCCCGCCGTCTCTCAATTCTACTGCCTCATATTTTCCGGTTGAGGCCCCCGAAGGAACCCCTGCCAGAAACCTTCCTCGGGTTGTCTCCAATTCTACCTCCAGGGTAGGATTTGCCCGGGAATCCAATATCTCTCTTGCTTTTATTGCTCTTATTCTATCAGCCATAATATCATTTTCTATTTTTCAAGTTCTATTTTTCAAGATTCCTCAAGTAGGCGAAGGCAGCCATAGCGGCCTTGGCGCCTTCCCCGCAGGCAGTAATAATTTGCCTTGCCTTGCCTATATTGCAATCTCCAGCGGCGAACAATCCAGGTGTTTTTGTCTGATATGTTTCAAAATCAACAATTATCTCATCTCTTTCATTAAACTCCACAAGGTCTCTAATAAAGGAGGTAGCCGGCTGCAAACCAATCTCAATAAAAACGCCATCCACTGGCAAGACCACCTCTCTTTTTTCTTTCCTGTCTTCATAAACCAACTCCTTGACAAACATATCTCCTCTTATTTCCTTGGTCTGGGCAGAGGTAATTATCTCCGCCTTGCCTGTTTTTTTAACCAATTCCTGGTTTGTGGCGTCGGCTCTAACCTGTTCGCCGAATTCTAAAATGTAAACCTTTTTAACAATGCCCGATAAATATAGAGCCGCCTCAAAGGCAACATTCCCCCCGCCAATAATAGCCACCACCTTGTTTGAAAAAAGGGGACCATCACAGGTAGGACAATAACTCACTCCCTTTCCCAAAAACTCCTTCTCTCCCGGAATTTCCAATCTTCTTGGGTCGGAACCAGAAGCAAGAATCACTGCTCGGGACTCAAATACTGACTTATCCTTGGTAATAACAAGAAAATTCCCATCGCTTTTCTTTACCTCTGTAACCTCATCCATCTTGATTTCAATATCAAACCTCTTTAGGTGCTTCTCAAATTTTTGGATTAAATCTCTGCCAGAAATTTTTTCAAATCCCGGATAGTTTTCAATCATTACCGCTTTTTGGGTAATCTGGCCCCCGAATGTTTTGGTAACTAGAAGGGTCTTTATCTTCTGTCTGCCGGAATAAATGCCGGCTGTAATCCCGGCTGGACCTCCTCCTATTATGATTAATTCATACATAGATATAATCTCAAATCTCAAATCTCAAATCTCAAAATTCAAATCTCAAAATGACAATCCAAAATGCAAAATTATTTTATTCATTTTGAATTTTACATTGTCATTTTGCATTTTGAGATTTGCATTTTGCATTTTTTATTACTTTTGCGCTTTGCGCTTGAAGCTTGGTCATTGTTTTGGATTTCCCTAAAACTCTTTTATCACCCGAGGGATCTCTTCAATAAGGTCAACTGCTGTCATTGCTTCTCCTAATTTCTTCCCTGCTCTTTCGCCAGACAAACCGTTAATATAAGCAGCGGCTTCAGCCGCTTCAAAGACATCCACTCCTCTTGCCAATAGAGCACCAGCAATTCCTGCCAAAACATCCCCTGTTCCTCCTACTGTCATATAGGGACAACCTGTTTTGTTTAAGGAAACCCTTTTTCCGTCAGAAATAATATCTGTATTTCCTTTCAGCAGGATGGTTGTCCCCAATCTTTCTGCCTCTCTTTTAACAAATTCTATTCTTTTTTTCAAGGGAACCGAAGAAATCTTTTTTTTAGTCAAAATAAAAAATTCGTATTGGTGGGGGGTAATTAAAAAATCTTTCTTAAAAATTGCCTTCTGCTGTCCTTCTAATGCCCAAATAGCATCAGCATCTATTACGCAGGGCAAATCAATTCTTGAAAGAAAAGAAACAACTGCCTTTTTCGTCTCCTTTTCTCTTCCCATGCCTCCGCCGACCAAAACCGCTATTTTTGGAAAAGCCGACTTTTTCGCTTCCTCTATTACTTCAAAGATACAAGGCAGGTCCTTCTTTTTTATAAAATCCCTGCCCAAAGGAAAGGTGGCAAAATTTGGAGAAAAAGAAGCAACAATATCAGCCGGTCTTTGGGGAGCCAGAATCTGAACCATATCAACCCCCGCTCTAAAAGCCGCCATTGCTGAAAAAGCTAAAGAACCTGAATACAATCTTGAACCTCCAATAATTACCAGCAAGCCAAAATCATATTTTCGGGCATCTCTTTTTCTCCTCTTGTAAATTCTTTTCAGTATCCTTTTCATCTCTAAAAAATCTCTTGAATTCTAACCACATTTGCCTTGCCAAAACCATGCCAGTCCTCAGCGAAAATAATAATCACCCTCTCTCCCTTTTTAAAACCACCCACCTTTTTAGCCGTTCTCAAAATCTTTTTTATGTCGCTGAAGGTCTTCTTTCTATAGAAATCCTTTTCTTTTCCAAAGGAAAAGGAATAGGTGCCGTAAATCAAGGAGAATTGGTCTCTTAAATGAACCTGCGGAGCGAAAGCAAAGATAGGAATAGTTGGTCGGAACCGAGAAAGCATCCTAGCAGTCATTCCTGTCTTCGTCAAAACCACAAATGCCCTTACATTCTGCCGCTGACAGAAAGGGCTTCTCCAGAGTTGATAGGCAGAGTGACAGACTGCTGCTGTCTGGTGTTGAAGTTCAAAGTTTAACCCTGACACCGGCTCTCTCTTTTTCTCCCAAAATCGGCAAATTTTTTCCATTGTGGAGACTGCCCGCGAAGGATATCTGCCTAAAGCCGTTTCTTCAGAGAGCATCACAGCATCCGTATAGTCCAAAATAGCGTTGGCAACATCAGAAACCTCGGCTCGAGTAGGCAATGGATTTTCAACCATTGACCTCAACATCTGGGTAGCAACAATCACTGGCTTTCCTTTTTCTAAACACCTTCTGATAATCTTTTTTTGATAATAGGGAACCTTCTCAAAAGGAATCTCTTTCCCCAGATCCCCTCGCGCCACCATAATTCCAAAACAGGAGTCCAATATCTGCTCAAAATTATCTAATGCCTCCTTTGCCTCAATCTTGGCCAAAATTTTAGCCGACAAGGAAAACCTTTTGGCCCCTTTCTTCAAAAAATCAATATCCTGCTTTCCTCTAACAAAGGAAAGGGCTAAAAAGTCAACATTCTTTTCCTTGGCAATTGATAGGTGTTCAGGGTTGATGGAAAGTTTCTTTTCAAGGTTTGGAAAGTCTAAGAGAATGCCAGCCGCTTTCCCCGTCTTTCGCCCCGCTCTTTTTACCTTGTCAATCATCGCCCTGTGCCAATTGGCACTGTTATGCTTAAGATTGAAACGAAAAACATTGGCTCCACTTTCTAAAAGGGAGACAATTTGTTTTTCTTTTTCAACCGCTGGACCAATTGTAGCAATAATTTTGGTTAAAGCCATTTATTCTAGTTGCTCAATATTTCTGCCCCTTCTAAAAAGGGCTGGGGTCTCCCAAAATCTTTCTCTTTCCAACATCTCCCTTTCCATCTTTTCTGCCTCTTTCTTTAATTGAAGGGCGTTTTTTCTTATCTGGCTGGCGCTTCTCTTTATTTCCTTTTTGCCTTTGTTTTGGTTGTCCTTCTTTTTCTTATCAGGCGTCTTATCTGCCTTCTTCTCCTTTATCTTTACCTTTTTAGGCAATACCTTTTCTTTTTCTGAAAACAGTTCTTCCGAAAATTCTGACCGACAGCCAGTGGCTAAAATGGTCAGCCCAATCCTCCCCCTCTCTTTGCTTTCTGAAACCCCAAAAACAATTCTCGCACTCCTGTCTGATAGATTAAAAATATTTTTTGAAATCTCAGCCACCTCTGACAGGCCCAAATCCTTGCCTCCGGTTATATTAAATAAAACCCCTTTTGCCTTCTCAATACCATATGAATAAAGAGGAAAGTTCAGGGCTTTTTTAATCACCTCCCTAAGGCGATTTTGGCCCACTGCTTCAGTTCTTACCAGATAAGACAAACCATCTCCGCTTCTCAAAATTGTCTTAATGTCGGCAAAGTCAATGTTAATTAAACCAGGGTGATAAATAAGTGTAAGAAGCCCTTCAAGTGCCTGGGTCAAAATTTTATTGACCTCAAAAAGAGCATTTCGAAGAGAGGTTTTTTTGTCAATAATCTGAAAAATCTTTTCGTTCTCAATCACAGAAAAGCCCTCAAGATCTGACCTCATCTTTTCCAATGATGCCTTGGCAATCTCCATGCGTTTTTTGCCCTCAAACCGAAAGGGAAGGGTAAATATGCCATAGTTGAGATTGCCCAAATTTCTGGAAATTTTGGCAAAGACAGGCATAGCGCCCGAACCCGTGCCTCCTCCCAATGTAGAAACAAAAATACAGAGATCGCTTCCCGCCAATGCCCTTTTAAGCCGCTCCTTTGCCTCTAAGGCCGCTCTTTCTCCCAATTCAGGATCCATTCCCGTACCCAGGCCCGAGGTAAGGTTCTGACCAAAAACGAATGTCTCCACTCTTTTGCCCTTTTTGGCAAGCGATTGGCTGTCAGTATTAGCCGCCAAAAACCCCGCCTTCTCTAATTTCAGAGCAATATCAGAAACAATATTTGTCCCTCCATCGCCAACGCCAATTACCTTTACCTTTATTTTTTTAACCTTCTCTACTTTGGACTTCCCTAAATGCGCCATTTTAACTAAATCCAATTATAAATCCAAAATGCAAAAATCAAAAATCAAAATGATAATCTAAAATCTCAAATCTCAAAACTCAAATCTCAAATCCAAATCTTAAATCTCAGATAAATCCGAACCTCGAATATGGAAATCCGAAACAAATTCAAATGTTCAAATGCTCAAAATTAAATGCAAAATGCAAATCTCAAAAATCAAAATGAAAGATTAAAATGCAAAAAGAATTCTCTTTGATTTTTTCTTTTTTATTTTGCATTTTGATTTTTGATTTTTGATTTGGTTTGGTTTTTAATTTTGGTCATTGTTTCGAATTTCGGATTTTGGATTTCGGATTTTGCAACATTTAAGGATTCTAATAGGCAGTTTGTCGCCCAACTCCTTTGATTAACATAATACCCCAGTCAAAGAATTTAGTCAAACAAATCAGTCCTAAAACGAGGCGGCTAATAAATCTTGGTGGACCTAGGCAGAATCGAACTGCCACTCCTACATTGCAAATGTAGTGTTCTACCGTTAAACTATAGGCCCAAATTTTTCATTGCCCTATTTTATTTTAACCAATTCTATTTATATCGCAAGGCCTCCAAGGGATCCATTTGCGCCGCTCTTTTCGCCGGAAAAAAACCGGAGAAAATTCCTACAAAAAGGGAGAAGACAATAATCAAAATCATAAACCAAAAAGGAGTGAAAAACAGAACCACCTCCTGTCCCCCTAAACTCTTCGCCAAGATATTAAAGGTAAAATTCAATATCTTGGTAAGAAGGAAATTTAAACCAATCCCTGTTAAACCGCCCAAGAGAGCGATTGCCATACTTTCTACCAAAAACATCCAACGGACATCCCTGTCAGAGGCTCCGATTGCCTTCATAATTCCAATTTCATTTGTTCTTTCCAACAGACTTACGGTCATCGTGTTTGCCATTCCAATGGCGGCTACAATTAAAGCGACAACGCCGAAAGAACCCAAAATGACCTGAATAGCGGTAAAAACCTTGTTTGCCTCCTCCACTGTTTCAGAAAGAGAAGAAACCAAAAATCCCATTGCTGTAATCTTATCTGAAACCTCTTTCAAAAATCTGCTGTTTTCAACCTTTACCTTCAATTCATTAAATGTAGAAATTTTTACATCCTTTAAGGCCGAAATCGGCATATAAACATAGACCATTGTCTGGTCGTCTATTACGCCGGTAATTAAAAACTCCTTTTTAAGAGAAACTGATTGGATCTCTTCCCCTTCTTCGGTTTTCTGAGTAAGAAATACATCTATCTTTGCCCTTTTGTTTAAAATCTCTTTCTTTTCCAAGCCAAAGGATTCTGCCACGGCAGAGGAGATCACAATTTCGTCATCTTTGTTAAAAGGCCTGCCTGTCTGGGGAGAAATTCCGCCCAATCTCAGATAGGAAGGAGAACATACGTTGAGGTCAACATTGGAAGTCAGATTTCCTAAACTTATTTGTCCCGGCAGGGTAGCCATTGGGTCTATCTCCTCCACTCTATTGATTTTTGATATCTGGGAGATTGTCTTTTGGTCTATAGGCAAAAGATCAGGGTCGGGACTGGAAACGTCTAAGGTCAACAGCGACTCTTCCGTGGTAATCTGAGAAAGCATTGTCTTCTGAAGGCCGTAACCCAAAGAGACAAAGATTAAAATAGCAGCAATACCCACCCCCATTGCCAAGATGGTTAAAAGAGTTCTTATTTTCTGCCGAGAAAAAACCCGCAGTGATAGTTTAATAAGATATCCCAAAGACATAATGAAAATTTAAGATGCAAAAAAAAAATCAAACTGCCCCAGGTCTCCGGCTTGTTATCACTGTCTCCAGTTTTCTGGCAAAATTCCGGGCCGTTCTTCTGTCCAAGCCGACTCCTCCTTTTTTAACAGGCAAATCCAGAAATTTCTGGAACCCTCTCTTATCTATTTTCTTTTCAAGCCTTTGCTTTATTGCCAAGTCTAATCTTTCCAGTTGAACAAAATCCTTAAGATTGCCTGACCATCCTTCCAGCAAAAAATTTCTCAACCTCCGTACCTTCTCCTCTTCTTCTGTTTCTTCAAAGGCTTCTTTTCTCTCAAATTCCATCTCGGCTAAAATCCTCTCAATCTTCTGGGCCAAACTTTCTGCTGTCTGCCTGTAAAGCCCTACCCCGCCTTTTTCAAACGGCCTATCCAAAATTTCTTTTAATTTCTCCGAATCAATCTTTCCGCTTATCCTTTTTTTAATCGCTTCCTCCAATCTTTCAATAATGGGCTTATCAAAGGAGTTCAAAAGATAATAAACCAACGGCCTTAAAGACATCCTCGGCTTTCTCTTTTTTCTTTCCTGTATCTTACCGCTTGATACCCTTAACTCCTCCGGGGACAATTCCCTTATCTGGGCTCTTCTCCTGTTTATTGTCTGTCTGATAATCTGTCCGTCTTTCATATGAAAAATCCTGTGGGCGTAGTCCAGCCAAAAAGGGTCGTGGGTTACCAAGATGACTGTTTTGCTAAGTTTTTTGTTCAACTCATAAAGGGTATCCATTACCGTCTTGGCGGAAACCGAATCAAGATTTCCTGTGGGCTCGTCTGCCAGCAAAAGCGGAGGATTGTAAATTAAGGCCCGGGCGATTGCCACCCTTTGCTGCTGACCGCCGGACAACTCCGAAGGATAGCGATAACTCAAATCTAAAATTCCAAATTTTTCCAAAATCTCCTTTGCCTTCTTTACACTTATCCCTGGAATCAAGCCTCCAAAGATATTGGGAAGCAAAACATTGTCCAAGATATTTAAGGTGGGGATCAAATTAAAATTTTGAAAAATCAGGCCTATGGTCAGTCTTCTGTAATTAACAATCTCTTGCTTTGTCATCCGAGCCACATCTTGACCTCCAACAACCACACTCCCCCGAGTCGGAATCTGAAGTCCGGCAATGGAATATAAAAGGGTTGACTTCCCGCAGCCAGAGGGTCCGAAAAAAATAATATACTCGCCGTGATAAATCTCCAGATTAATATCATTCAAGGCAACCACCTCATTGCTTTTTCCCAAATTATAAATCACAGACAAATTTTTTACCTCAATAAACGGCTTCATATCCCTACATTTTTTATCCAGCCAAAGGTTTTTTCAAACTGGGACATCATTATCTGGATAATTGTCTTTCTCCTCTGGGGGGTAAACAGGGTATAGGTTTTTGAAAGACTTCTGTTCTGAGAAGAATCTATTGACTCTGTCTTAAAAAGATAGACCTTTCCCGGCTTTAATTTGGGCAAAACAACAATATGTCTAATAGACAGGGTATTATCCATAGGCGTTGATTTTGCCAGTTTGTCCTCCCACTTGATTCCTTCAACATAATAAACCCTTGAGGTAGAAAGTTCGTCTGTTTGCCAACTAATAATTGTCTGAATAGCCTGGCCTCGAGGAGAAATGGCAGAAGATGTTTTCACCTCTAAAATCTGAGGCGGCTGGGTGTCTTTACCGGTGGAAAACCTAATCTCTGGAGAAGTCGCTTTTTGCCCCTTCTCATCTTCCACATTAATTAAGAAAGAGTATTCAGTATTAGTAAGCAAATCGGCAAGGGAAATTCTATGTTCTCCCACAAAAGAATTATCAGAGATCTCCTTTTCCTCGTTTGTTCTCAGGTTCTTGTATTTTAATTTTGTTTTAGCAGGAAGGTTGGTCCTAAAGAAAATCTCAATTTCCTTAGGACCCTTTCTCTTTGTAGAAATATCTGAAATCTCCAAACTTAAACCCAGGGTGGTAAAAACCCTGTCTTCACTTTTTGCCACCGGTCCTATCAATGGCTTTGACCTCACCTGAAAATGATACAAGGTAGATGGCTTTAAATTTTCAATCAAAACCTGATGATAGGTTACCAATTCGTCAGGGTTTCCCACAATCATCTGATAGGGTTCTTCCTTCTCAGGGCTGTACTTTTCATCTTCAGCAATGGCAACAAGAGAATTCGCCTTCTTGTCTGTCATCCAGACGATTTTGGCAGAATCCGTTCCCTTTATTACCTTGGGATAATCTTTGCCTGTAAGTTGGGGCGCGGTTATTACCTTTTCTGCCATTTCAGAAACGGCGCTCAGCAGGTCTCCTTCTTTTACCTTTTGAAGATGGGGATTTTTCTTAATTTTTTCAAGAACCCTTTCCAAAAATTCTTCTGTCCCACTTTCTATCAGAGATAAACTTTCTTCCTCCTTACTCGTCAAACCGGTCCTTTCTTCCCTTGCTATCCGGTGGCATCCTTCGTCATACCAGTAAAGATTCATCTCCTCGCACCATTCCTTTTCAGACTTATAGCCCTTGGGAATTTTCTCTATAATCAAAATTCCTCCCCCGCCCTGGGTAATTGTCTCTACTATTCCCGGTTCATCAGTAGTGGTGAAGGTATAACCCTTGCCTGAGTTATCATCAACGGTTTCATTCCCAGAGGTATCCTTTGAAACGACCTTAAAGTAATAGGAGGTCTTTTTGGTCAGATTGGAAAGGGTAACTGAATGAGACAGGGTAAAAGCAGAATCTGAAACCTCGCTTCCATAATCCAAAGAGGTTCCAAAGACCACCTTTGAATCTGCCAACTCGTCTGTCTTCCAGGTAATGGCCACAGAGGTGTCGGAAACCACAGCAGCCTTGACCTCTGAGATCTGAGGTCCCTCTGTATCTGATTCTTTTGGTTCTTCCATCAATAAGGTAGTGAAAGAATTTAAAGTAGAGGTGGCACAGTTTGAGTTGGCGTCGCAGGAACCTACCTTAAAGTAATATTTGGTGTTTTCATTTAACCCAGAAAGAGTCAAAACATGGTGTTTTCTTGTCAAAACATTATCTGAAACTTCGCTATCAAGAGAATCAGAAGAAGTCCCATAAACTATTTTTGATGTTGAAAGTTCATCTGTCTCCCACAAAATTAAGGCAGAATTTTGTTTTTCTAAAACAGAAATATTTGAAATTTGGGGAGCCTGAGTATCATTTGCGGTGCTAAAGAAATAATAATCTCCTCCATTATCGTCTCTTGCATTTGCTGATTTCACATAAAAGTAATAAACAGCACCTGGAGTCAACCCTGTCAAAGTAATTGTATGATTCAAAACTTGATTGTTGTCAGTTTCCCCAAAATAACTTGAAAAATCTGGATTTAAAGAATAGATAACAGTTGATGAAGCCAAAACATCAGTTTGCCACTCAATAGTTGCTCTTTCATTGAAAACCTGCGAGACAACCACATTCGAAATTACAGGTCCATCTAAGGTCGTAAAAGAAAATCCAGATTTTTGAGCCTCATTATTTTCAACATCTCTTGATTTTACTCTAAAATAATAAGTTGTGTTTGGCAAAAGTCCTGTTAAAACAACGCTGTGAGATTTTCCCATTTGAGAATCGGTTTTTGCTAAATAACCTGAAAAATCAGAACTGGTAGAGTACTCAACAATTGAATTTGAAAGTTCATCTGTCTGCCAAGAGATTTTTGCCTGACAGGTATAAACATCAGAAACAGAAACATTAGAAATCACAGGTGGGGTGGTATCTCTTTCTCTAACTGGCTTAAAACTTCCCTCTGAACTTTCTGTTTGATTTCCATTAGGATCAGTAGATCTTACCTTGTAATAATAGGTCTGATTTTCAGTCAAATCTGTCAATCTAATGACATGATAAATAGTGTCAACATCAGTACTAGTAGAGAAAGTATAACTCCCAGAAGAAGTGCCCCATTCAATATAAGAATCACTTAACTCGTCTGTCTGCCAGACAATAACCGTTGTGTAAGCGGTTGTCCAGGCAGAAAGATTAGAGATTTCAGGCGGTTTGGTGTCATTCGTTGTCACGAAACTATAATACTGTCCTTCATTGTTATCAAGAGCATTTGAGGATTTGACATAAAAGTAATACCTTGTCCCGGGAGTTAGATTTTCAATTGTAATCTCATGCTGGGTGACGCTCTCTGTCTTTCCACTAGTCAAAAAGGTTCCTTGAGTTGAGGTTGAATAATAAACATAAGAATCAGCAGAAATGTCAGTCAGCCAGAAAATAGTGGCTTTCTCATTGAAAACCTGAGAAACAGAAACATCGGAAATGACGGGTCCGGACAAGGTGCTAAAAGAAATCTCAGAAGAAGTGGCAGAATTATCTGAGGTATCAATTGCCTCTACCATTAAATAATAAGTAGTGCTCGTATTTAGCCCTGTCAAAACAACTGAATGAGAGGTAGCATAGGTATTAACTGATTTTGACATTGTATAATTTCCAGAAGAGAGGCCATAGTGCAAAATGGCTCTTGATAATTCATCTGTCTCCCAAGAAATTGTCACCTGAGTGGTATAAATATCAGAGGCAGTAGGTCCAGAAACAAAAGAAGGTGGCAACGTATCTTCTCCTCCAGAACCTGGAGTACCATTTACCATCTGAGATCTAAAAGAGACATCCTCTAAAGTGTCTTTTGATAAAAGCTGATAATAATAGGTAGTTCCATACTCCACATTAGAATCCATCCAGTAATTTTGATTTCTATCTGTAATTTCAGCGACTCGCTCAAAAGTTCCAGGGCCAGTGCTCGTAGATTTTAAAATTATATACCTATCAAAATCTCCCTGAGGTGGCAGATCAACCACATTCCAGCCAATAAATAATTTATAAACCTCTTCGTCTGTATTTGAAATGTCTTGGCAATAAACGCCAGAAGGTGTTGGAGGTGTGGTTACAGAAGCCACCGCTGAAACATTTCCATAGGTGTCTTTAAATTTGACATAAATAGTTGAAGGGTCGGCAGGAAGATTAAAAGTGGTTGAGGTAGCGTAATCTTGCCAATTGGCTCCAAAAAAACTTGAAGTAGCAGAAATCATCATTGAACCTCTTATTCCGGCTTCTATGGTATCATCTGAAACAGAAAGAGAAAGTGTGGCGTCATTTGCCCCATATTGAGTTGAAGCATCAACCACAACCTGAGGATTTTGAGGATCTCTTGTATCTAACTCAAAAGGTGAGGTTGAGGTTTGGGCGGTATTGTTAGCCGCTTCCTTATCATCAACAGTAATTCTAATCTTGGCATTTTGAGTATAAACCTGACCAATCTGGGTTTTGGCATTCCAACTCGCAGTGTAATCTGTAAAATTTACCTCATCAACTTGTTTATTCGCACAATCCTCAGCTCCCATATGAGAGCAATTAATAGCGCTCCAACTTGTCCCTCCATCCAAAGAATACTCAAAAGAAGGAGTAACATAGTTTGGCTGAACTGTTCCTTGGGTTGTATCTGGATCTCTAATAGAATAATTAATTTTTACCTCGCCTGTGCTTTGCTGTTGAGCGGTCGGCGGAGAGGAAGTGCTGAACTCTGGCGGAGTATTAACAACATAAGTAACAGTAACCGAAGTTAAACTCGGCACCTCAGAACCTGTAGTTGAAAGATAAACCTTGTATTGGAAATATCTATCATCTGAACCATCTTTAAACATCTCATCCATTGCCTGACCACCTGAAGGATCAGTAAAGTAAGTTGAACTGTCACAGGTTGAAGTAGAACTATCAGCATCATCTGGCCCGCACCAAGGAGTCCAATTTGTCCCATCAGGAGAACTTCTTACTTGAAATTTAATTTCAGTTGAACTCGGTGTATTTCCCTGCCATTCAATTTTTGCCAAAACATTTGCCGGATCAGAGCTATCATAAGGAGAAGAAATAAGATAGGAAGAAATTCCATAAGAAATTTTAATTTCATTGAAATAAGGAATTTGGGTGGTATCGGTTGTTTCCAAAATAACCTTGTATTGAATATATCTTTTTCCAGAATGACCCTCCCAAATTTCTTGACCTGAAGTGGTATAAAAAGTGGAGGTCGTCCCATCCGGTCCGACAAAATCCAAACTTGAAAGAGTAGAAGTAGAATCATCAGCCCTGAGTTGAATTTTGACTGAAGTGCTAGCCGTTGTTGTCGCTGAAAACTCTAAAGTGGCATAAAGAGGATTTTCTCCTCCAATATCTAAAACCTGAGAAAGGAAACTTCCGGAAGATGGATAATCTGTGTGTACCTTTACCCATTCCAAAACAGGCGTATCGCTTCCATCAGAGGTAAACTCCATTTTGTAATAAAAATTTGAACCCTCCCAGCCCAAACCTGATAAATCAATGGTATTTTCTCCAGCACTCATTGTATCCCAGCCATTTAAATTTCCTGAAGAATCATACCAATTTGCCCCATCTTGAGAAAAAGAAACCTTAGCCGAAGTTCCACTTGGCAAAGAAGAAAGATAATAAGAAAAACTCCAAATTGGACCTACAGATTGCCCTTCTAAAAGATTGGTAGAAGTGAAAGTACCGAGAGAACAATAATAAACCAAACCGTCGTTGCGGAAATATTCAACATAGCCATGAGCCTCTCCAACTGCCAGATCGTAGTCGCCATCATTGTCAATGTCAGCAAAAGCGGGAGCGACAAATTGCGTCGGATCCATCATCGGCAACCAGTTATCAGTAACATGGGTCCAGGAAGGAGAAGAAGCGTCTCCATCATTGCGGAAATAGTGCACATAGCCATCAAAATTCCCCACTGCCAGATCGTAGTCGCCATCATTGTCAATGTCAGCAAAAGCGGGAACAACGCGAAATCCTACATTTACCGACAACCAGTTATCAGTAACATGGGTCCAGGAAGGAGAAGAAGCGTCTCCATCATTGCGGAAATAGTGCACATAGCCATCCATATCCCCCACTGCCAGATCGTAGTCGCCATCATTATCAATATCAGCAAAAGCGGGAGCAGCGCAATTTTCCACATTCACCGACAACCAGTTTGATGAAACATGGGTCCAGGAAGGTGAAGAAGGGGTACCGTCGTTGCGGAAATAGTGCACATAGCCATCAAGATTCCCCACTGCCAGATCGTAGTCGCCATCATTGTCAATGTCAGCAAAAGCGGGAACAGCGATATTTCCTGCATTCACCGGTAACCAGTTATCAGTAACGTGGGTCCAGGAAGGAGAAGAAGGAGTGCCGTCGTTGCGGAAATATTCAACATAACCATATGCATCCCCCACTGCCAGATCGTAGTCGCCATCATTGTCAATGTCAGCAAAAGCGGGAGTGGCTTTACCCATATCTCCCACGCTCACCGACAGCCAGTTGTCAGTAACGTAGGTCCAGGAGGGACTAAGATAGTTATATAATTTCACTATCCCATTCACGGTGTCAAAATTTATGTTACTCGCCTCGCCAATATAACTAGTAGTAGTAAACTCCTCAGTAGTAGTAGAAGGTGGCGAAAGAGTAATTGATGCTGAATCTCCGCTTCCTGAAATTTGGGTTTTATCAAAAGTGCCTTCTTGAAAATCAACATCTGAGGTTTCCAAAACATAACCTCCAGCTGTTGTCAAACTCACAGAAGTTGTCGCTTCCACATCCTCTCCTTTCTCATAATAGTAATTCCACCCTGTCTGATTGTCAGGATGAACTGCAGTCGCCGTAGTTGAAGCCCCTCCTGACCAGTCAGTCTGAACCCAGGTGTAGGTTGCCGCTTGAATTAAAGAGGGTTGATACCAAAAGAAATTGGAGCCAATCAAAGCCAAAAGCAAAACCACCGCCACTATTTCCTGCCAATACTTTCTAAAGGGCCAAAGGGGTTCTTTTCTTGTCTTTTGCAAAATCAAAACAATCCTCGGTCTCCAGCCAAACAGAGAGAAGAAAATCGGCAGGTTAAAAACAATCTTGCCTCTCGGATTTTTGGCCTGAGGCCCCATCCAAAATAAATTTATCAAGAGTTTCCTTAAACGAGACGGCTTCTTTTGGCTAAAAATTATTCTATTTCTTACCCTCCTTGCCATTGCTTTATATTGGATTTTTATTATACCTTCTTCCAGCCGGCTTGGCAAAGCAAATCAACCAATAGGTTAAAATCCAAAAGTCAAATCTCAAAATTCAAATCCAAAACTTTTAAATCCAAATGACAAAATCCAAATGACAAATCAATTTCAAAGCTCAAATGTCAAAATCCAAGTACCGAAACTATTTTTTAAGAATAGCTGAAAATATCAGAGTTAACTCATGGGCTTCTTTCCAAAGATTATGGCATTTTCTTTTCATTAAAGGGTTTGCTTTAGCGATCATCCTTAACCAATGCATTGTTTCTTTGGCTTCTTTTTTACAAATAGCAATCTTGTGTTTGAAATCTTTCTTGCTCTCTGCTCCATCTGCTTCCATATAGTTAGCACCAATACTTGTTCCTGACCGCACTAATTGACTAATAAGAGGATTATTAATTGAGTCTTTGGATAAAGATTGGACAAATTCAATAATCTCTTCCCCAAATTTAGCAGTTCTTTCTTCTAAATCATACTTTTTGGATTTTGGATTTTGGACTTGATTTGTCATTTGGGTTTTGGATTTTAGAATTTCGGATTTTTTCTACTGCATTTAGAATTTTATCTATGCCTTTTGCGTTTTGCCTGTATCTACCCGAGTTCAGAATCGATTTTGACTTTAGGACTTGGGTCAAAGGAATTGGGTCGGTCTAATTTTTGGACCTGTCTGGGTATCTTCAACCAGATAGCCCAGACGCTCAATCTCGTTCCTTAATCTGTCTGATTTTTTGAAATCTCCTTTTTTTCTGTATTCTTCTCTTAATTTTACCAAATCTCTTACCTTTTTGGGAATTCTTAATCTCTTAATTTTTTTCAGCCCTAATCCAAAAATCCGGTCAAAATCAAGCAAAAGGTGATATTT
>Ga0190304_1000022_pt1 | contig 64953 bp, 76 predicted proteins | sample 48700712_MG_FD_161670 | JGI IMG/M metagenome (GOLD analysis project Ga0190304, IMG submission 161670) | Hydrothermal vent sediment bacterial communities from Southern Trench, Guaymas Basin, Mexico - 4870-07-1--2_MG | ecosystem: Environmental > Aquatic > Marine > Hydrothermal vents > Sediment ...
CTATTTAGGTTAAAATTTATTCCTAACTTTTAAAAAGAGTAGAAATTTAATATTAAAATGTTTGGAGATGATAGTTTTTTTGATGAAATAGAAAAAGCCTTTTTTAATCAGGCGAAGCCTCGAAGAACTAGTGCTGGAAATGTTTTGCATGGTGAAAGAGAAGAAAGAGTTATTGATTATATTGAAGAGGATAAAGGAGTTTATTTTGTTTTTGAATTAGCTGGATATTCTAAGGAAGATCTTAGTGTTGTTGTTAAAGGAAAAGAATTAGAAATTAGCGCTATTAAAAATAATTTAGAAAATGTTCAAGATTATTTATCCAATAAATTGAGTAAAGGACTTTATTTTGTGAAAACTATTCCTAATGGTGTTAAAACAAAGAAGTTTGATTGGACATTTAATAATGGAGTATTGGAGGTTAGATTTAATAAAAAATGAATGAATGTATATTTTGTAAAGTAGTAACTGGAGAAATTCCTTGTTATAAAATTTGGGAAGATGAAAATGTTTTGGCTTTTTTGAGTATTTCTCCTGATGTTGATGGGCATACTATTGTTATCCCAAAAAAACATTCAGAAAATATTTTTGATACTCCTGAAGAAAATTTTAGTGAAGTTTGTAAGGGTGTAAAGAAAGTTTCTGATATAATCAAAAAAAATTTTGGTGCTTCAGGAGTAAATATTTCCAATAATTCTGGAAAAGACGTTGGTCAAGAAGTAATGCATACACATTTTCACATTTTACCTAGGATTGAAGATGATGGTCGTAGATTAAGATTAACTGGAGAAAAAAAAGTGAGTGAAGATTTAGAAGGTATTGCAAAGAAAATCAAAGGAGAATTACAATGAGTCCAAAGAAACCTAGTGAGAAAAGAGAGCCGGAATATTTTTTGAAATTAGCGGAGGCTTTGCAAGAAGATATTGATAAAGGTATTGCTAGAATTTATTCTAAAGATATGGAAAAAATAGGTTTGATTCCAGGAGATACTCTTTTATTGAAAGGAAAGATTCCTGTTGTAGTTAAAGTTCTTCGGGCTCTTGGTGGAGAACAATCTTTGGGTAAGATTAGGTTGGATGGAACAATTCGTTCTAATTTAGGGATTAGTATTGGAGAGGATGTTGAATTTAAAAAGATTGATGTTAAATCTGCTAATTCTATTGTTTTGTCTCCTTTGCAAGAGGGAATTAGATTTAGTGACAATCCTACTGAATTTTTTCATAATAAATTATTAGATAAACCTTTAGTTTTGGGACAGAGTATTGTTATTGATGTTTTTGGAACTCGTCTGAATTATGCTGTTTCAAAAGTTAGTCCGAAGGGAAGTGTTATTGTGTCTCCTTCTACGAAGATTACTATTTCTGATGAGATTTATTCTGGTGATGCTCGTAGTACTGGCATTAGTTATGAAGATATTGGAGGTTTGAAAGAGGAAATTGATTCTATTAGAGAAATGGTTGAACTTCCAATGAAACATCCAGAGGTTTTTGAAAAATTGGGTGTTGGTGCGCCTAAGGGAGTTTTATTAACTGGACCTCCGGGTACTGGTAAAACTTTACTTGCTAAGGCTGTTGCTACTGAAACTGATTCAGCTTTTTATTCTATTGCCGGTCCTGAAATTATGAGTAAATATTATGGTGAGAGTGAGAAACATATTCGAGAGATTTTTGAAAAAGCTCAAAAGAATTCTCCAGCAATTGTTTTTATTGATGAAATTGATTCTATTGCTCCTAAAAGAGGAGAAGGAACTGATCAAACTGAAAAGAGAATTGTTGCACAATTATTAACTATTATGGATGGTTTGAAATCTCGTGGACAAATTGTTGTTATGGCTGCGACTAATCGGCCAGAAGATATTGATTCTGCTTTGCGTAGACCTGGAAGATTTGATAGAGAATTGAAAATTAATCCTCCTGCTGAAGAAGGCAGGAAAGAAATTTTACAAATTCATACTAGAGGAATGCCTTTAGGTAAAGATGTTAATTTTGATGAATTGGCGATTAGAACTATTGGTTATGTTGGTGCTGATTTGGAAGTTTTATGTAAAGAAGCTGGTTTGAAATCTATTAAGCCTTATTTTAATGATTTGAAAACTATGCAAGAAAAAATTCCTACTGAAATTTTGGATAAAATTAAGGTTACTCGTAAGGATTTTATTGAGGCTTTGAAGAAAGTTGAGCCTTCTGCTATGCGTGAGGTTTTGATTAAGAAACCACATGTTAGGTGGAATGATGTTGGCGGTTTGAAGGATGCTAAGGAGAAATTGAGAGAGTTAATTGAGTTGCCTTTGCTTCGTCCTGATTTGTATGCTGCTGCTGGAATTAAACCTTCGAAGGGAATTTTACTTTCTGGTCCTTCTGGAACTGGTAAGACTTTGTTGGCTAAAGCTGTAGCTACTGAAGCTAATGCTAATTTTATTTCTGTTAAGGGACCTGAGTTGATTTCTAAATGGGTTGGTGAAAGTGAAAAGCATGTTCGTGAAATTTTTAAAAAGGCTAAACAGGTTTCACCTTCAATTGTTTTTTTTGATGAGTTTGATAGTATTTCTAAATCTAGGGGGTCTGGTGTTGGAGGGGATTCTTCTGAGAAAGTTGTTAATCAATTACTGACTGAATTGGATGGCGTAGAGGAATTGGAAAATGTTATGGTTATTGCTGCTACCAATAGGAAGGATTTAATTGATGCTGCTTTACTTCGTCCTGGAAGAATTGATGCTCATGTTGAGTTGGGGATTCCAGATAAAGAAACTAGAGAGGAAATTTTTAAGGTTCATTTGAAAAATATGCCTTTAGAAAAGGATATTAATATGAAGAAAATGGTTGATGATTCAGAGGGTTGGACTGGTGCGGATATTGAGGCTGTTGCTCGTTTTTCTGGGGTAAATTCTATTAAAAGGAATTATAAGGAACAGGATGTAAAGAAATTGAAAATTACTAAAGAAGATTTTGGGAAGGCAATGAAAGAATTAAAAGGGCAGAAAAAGCCAGAGGAGAAATTGGATATGAATGAGATTATGAAAAATTTGCCTGCATCTAAAAATGTACTCCCAAAATTTGGAGCTGGGGGCAAGGAAGATATGGATAAAGCTAAGGCTGTTTATGAGAAAGCAAATAAGAAAGGAAATGTTGGAAAGAAAAAAATTGATAAAAAGAAATAATTTTATTAATATATTTTTGTTATGACAGAAAAATATAATTTGGAAGAAATACTTAATCGTTCTAAGAAGGATATTGAAAAATTTACTAATGGTCTTCCTGAAGAAGAATTGGGTCATAAATTCGCTAAAATCTGCTACCCCCAACTTAAGTTGTGGGTTTGACCGCAGATTTTGCTAAAGAAAAAGTTTCAAAAATAGAATTCGATTGAAACTTTTTGAGGCGCGAATTTTTACATTCACCCTCGACAATGTGACGCTCACCTTTTCCACAAGAGATGACTTCATTTTACAATGAGCCTCAGGGATACCGTCTCGCCAAAGCTCCTGACACAATCTTTTTTGAAAAAGCATCTACAACTTGAGGAAAATTTTGAAAAAATTTGAAACATAAAATCCACACAGTGATTTTGGCCTAAGTCGTGGTTTCAAAAACAGCCTATAAGTTTATTGATGATTGTAAATTGTATCAAACAAAGCAGGATGATAAAATAAAGTATTCTAAATCAATTAATAATTATTAAAAAGGTTATGACGATACTAAAGGGCAAAATTAAGTTAACTGTATTTATTATTTAGTAGTTACAAACAGGAAGATTTAAATATTATTTTTGATTTTAATTTTTATGAAGAATATAGATAATTTTATTGAAAGTACAATGTGGGAACCAATGAAAAAAGCAAATGCGGGAATTAATCAATGTGCTCTTGAATTGACCCCTTGCTTAGGAATAGGTTTTCATAATTTAGATACAGATGAAAGTTATATGTTACATTATCTTGATTTAAAAAACATGAATCCCAATTATGAAAAAGAGATTGAACAAATTAAAGAAGATTTTTTGGATTCAAATGTCACTATTTATTGTGCAGGGGGTGCTTTGTATAATTATACTACTTCAATTAATGAATCACTTTTAAAAGATAGGAGTATAATTGAAAAGCTTTTGCAAAAACATTTTCCAAAAGGAAACATTCTTATTAATTGGAATGATGAAGGTGATTCAGTTAATTTAATTTTAGATAAAAAAGAAAAAGAATTTTATATAGAAAAAGATTAAAATGAAGAATATAGATAATTTTATGGAAGTTACGATGGGGCAATCAATGAAAAAGGCAGATGCTGGAGTAAGTCAATATACAACTTATTTGAAACCTTGTTTGGGAGTTGGAATTTATAATTTGAAGACAGATGAAAGTTATGTTGGGCATTATACTGATTTGATGTTTTTTAATTTTGATAAGGATATGGAGGTAGTTAAAAAAGATTTTTCTGCTTCTAATCTTTTAATTTTTACTGCGGGTGGATCTTTTGAAAAAGCAGATAAAATTTATAATGAAAGTGTTCTTAAAGATAGAAAATATGTTGAGAAAGTTTTAAAAGAAAATTTTTCCGATGCTAAAATAAATTTTAGGTGGAGTGGAGTTGGAGAAATTGTTGATTTATATTTAGATAAGGGAAAAAAAGAATTTGTTGTTGAACGGAATAGGAAATAATTAATCTTCTTTTGAGGTTACAATTACTTGATCTTTTTCTATTAGAAAAGTATTTTCTTTTTGAGAAACTACTTTTCCTTTTTCTTCTACTAAAATTGCATATTGGTGAACTATTCCTTCATTTTCTAATTGTCTTAATCCCAGCAGTGCTTTCGTTCCTAATTCTTTTACAATCCATCTTGATGCGAAGGGTAAATTTCCAAAGTTATCTTTTATGAATTCTAGTGTTTCTCTCGCGATTGGGCTTCTTACATTTCTATCTTCTGTCCAAAGGTAAATATTTCCTTTTGCCCCATCATGAACTTTACCATTTCCATTTGTTGCAAATGGTTCTATTGCATAAAGCCCTTCCCCCATTTCATAATTTGAATCATTATTTATATTGGGAACTGAAACTCCTGCATGCAAATCAAATTGTTCCATTGAATGTCCTGAAAGATTTGTAACTGGATGAAAACCATAAGAAGTAATTGTTTTTTCAATTATTTTTCCCATATCCCCTAGTGTTATTTTTGAAGAAATATTTTGTTCTGCATTTTCTAATGCATGTTTTGATGATTGTATTAATTTTTTATTTAATTCTGAATTTTCTAAATCCAAACTAAATGCATTATCTGCTATCCATCCATCAACATGAACTCCAAAATCTACTTTTAGTAATCCTTCTGCAATTTTTTCATCATTATAAGTTGGAGTATAATGTGCTGCTTGTTCGTTGATTGAAAGATTTACTGGAAAAGCGAGAAATCCTCCAAGTTCTTCTATTTTATTTTCAATTTTTTCTGCAATTTCTAATAGAGGTGTTCCTTTTTTTATTTGAGGTTTAATCCAAAGTTTAATTTCTGCAGCGATATTTCCTGCTTTAATTATTGAACGTCTATCCATGGGAGAGAAAAGAGGAAGGGCGTTATAAAGTTGGTGATTTAGAGAAAAATTGCTTCGTTTCCCCTATGTTTAATGGACTAAAATTTCTGAACTGAGTTCTGAAAATTTTAAAATTGAAATTAATGTGGAAAAATTTTGATATAAGTTTTAAAGAAATTACTGAATTCAAGATTCAGAATAAATATGTTAAATTATCACTCGTGACACAAACATTGTTTGAGTTTAGATTTTTTGAAATTTCCTAATATTTTATATATGCAGTGCCTACAAAGTAGGTTCTTGTACTGAGAGTAGTGAGGCAATATGGCGAATAATTAGTTCGTTAATGAAATCACAAGCAGAGTAAATTAAATGAATGATGGGTTATGAATAAAATGAATTTAATTTCACATATTTAATTTATCCTGTTTTGTTGATAAGCAATATTATTTACATTATTATGTTATAATTATGGTTAAATTTGGAATGTTTAAATGTAAGGATTGTGGGGATTGGGTTCATTGTAGAGAGGATGAATTTGAAAGAAGGGGGGATTGTTGTGAAGCTTGTTTCTTTGTTAAAACGATTAATTTATCCAAGTCAAAATATAAATATTAATATACTTGTTTATCCTTATTTTTATATGTTAGAATTCATGAGATTTAGATGTAAGGGTTGTGGTTATTATATTGATTGTACTCAGGAGGAGTTTGAAGAAAGAGGAGAGTATTGTGAAGATTGTTTTGAAAACAAAACCGAATAATTCTTTTTGATTATTTCAATTTGTAGAAATTTTGGATAATCAGAAGATTAATCCAAAACTCCTAAATTTAAACTAATCCAAAAATAATTTATTCTTTGGTTATTTTCGTTTTTTGAGAAGAAGATAGATTAAGCTTCAATTGTCTTATCTTTCAATCTTCTACTTTTAGGAATAAAGTTTGTTATTTTTTCTTGTGATGCTTTTCCTGTTCCAAGCATGTCGTCTTTATATTTTATTATCACAAATCCTGTGAAGTTGTTTTTTCTTATTACTTCGTGTCCCATCATCCAAGTTTGCATTTCTTCTTTTGTTAGTTCAATTATGTTTTTTGTTATTCGATCTTTTAGAATTTGTGAACCTTCAATTGATAATCTTATTCCTCTTTCTTCTTCTTTTGCTAGGTATACTCCAACTCTTTCTATGAATGTAGCTTTGCTTAATTTGTCAATTTCTTTTTTTCCCATATTTCCTTCAAATAAAAATATTCTTTCTTTTCCTCTTTTTAGGAGCGTTCCTTTTATGTCTTGAATTCCAAATTGTTCGTTTAGTTTATCAATTATTCTCATTCTTTCTTTCCCTACTAATAATTTTATTGATTCTATTGGTTTCATTTTTTATGATTTGAATTTTCTACTTCTTATTAAATAGTGAATTCTTTTGTTTTTGTAATTTTCCATTCCCCTCTCCGACCTCCATTTGCGAGATGGTGTTTCCCCCTTGGTCAATTATTGAAAATCAATAATTGTTTTGGATGAAAATTACTTTTTGAATTCAACTATTTTTATTTTTGATTTGTTTAATTGTAAATTTAGTTATTAAATATAAAATTATTAATCCTATAAATATTAATGTTGCATAAATTCCTGTTGATAAGAAAATTATTCCCATTAATAATGTTCCAACGTCTGTTGCTGTTTTTAGTTTTATAAACCAAAGTATTACCCATAGAAGTACCAAAATTCCTAATGTTGTGAAGCTTATGTTTAGTAATTTTTTTATTAATTTGATTTTCATTTTTTTTATTTCGGATTTGATTTTAATCTATTTATCTTATTAATTTCTTTTTGAGATTTAATTATGAAATCTTCCATGTTTTTTTTATTTGTCCAAATTGGATCTAAAATTTTTCTTAAATTTTTAATAAAAGGATATGGTCTTTTTTGTTTATGCCAATAAAATTTATTAAAATTAGGATTTTCAATTAATAAATATTCTGGGATGATTTCTGAAATATTCCAAGGGCTCCAACTAGAGCCTTCATAAATTTTATCCTCAATTTTTTTATTAAATATTTTTTCCCAAAATCTCCAATAAATTAAATGTAAAATTTCTTCTGCAATTATAAAAGAAGATTCATTTTCTTTTTTTGTATTCAATGTAATTTCATTTTTTTTAAAATAACCACTAACAATTTTTTTTGTGATATAACAAAGATAAGTTTTTTTAATTGAATTTTTTCCAAAATATTTTTGCATTTCGGAAAAAAACAAATTTTCTATTTCTTTCCAATAATTTTCAATTTTTTTCAATTTTTTTCTATCATTTATTAACTCTTTTTCTTGGTATTTTATTTCTTTAATAATTTTCTTTTTTATTTTTTTATTTAATTTTTTTGTAGATAAAATTTCTTTTATTAAATCTTTTGAAAAATTTATATAAATACAGTCAAAGGGGTTTTCATTTTTTTCAATATCTTCTTTGTTTAATGTGTCTTTTAAATCAAATATAAATTCGGCAAGTTTTTCTTTATTTAAAATTTTAAATTTTAATTTCATTTTATTCTCCTGAATTTACTAACAAAAAATCCTTCTGTGTTGTTGTCGTGAGGGTAGACCCTTTGACAGAGTTTTACTCTTTCGTTGTATGTTTTATCTTTCCATTTTGTTATTCCTGGTCTTGTTTTTATTGGGAATTCAAATCCTAAAATTTTTATTTGATCTCCTAATTCTGTTAGCATTGCATCTACTACTTCTTCGTTTTCTTCTGGAGCATGTGTGCAGGTTGAGTAAATCATTTCTCCTCCGACTTTTAATTGTTCAAATGATTTTTTGAATAATTGTTTTTGTAAATGTGAAAGTGCTTTGATTGTTTTTGGATTCCACATCAAGTAGGTTTTTGGTGAACTTCTAAGTGTTCCTTCTCCTGAACAAGGTGCATCAACCAGAATTTTATCAAATTTAATTCCTTGTCTATCAAAGTTTCTTGTTAGTGCTCTTCCCTCTTTTCTTGTTATTATTGTATTTGTTACCCCGCATCTTTCTAAGTTTGAAGCTAAAATTCTCATTCTTCCCATGGAAACTTCATTTGCAATTATTGTTCCTTTATTGTTCATTTTTGCAGCTGCTTGTGTTGTTTTACTTCCTGGTGCTGCACAAAGATCTAAATATAAATCCTTTTCTTTTGGAGTCATTGCGATTATTGGAAGCATCGAAGATAATTCTTGAATATAATAATAACCCAGTAAATGTTCCAATGCTCTCCCCAATTCTCCTGGAACAAGTGAAGATTTGACAATCATTATCTCCGGATATTTTTTCCAAGGTTGAGAAATAATCCAATTTTTTTCTTTTAATTTTTCTTTTAATTTTTCTGGAGAAATTTTTAGAGTATTACATCTAATTGATTTTACTGGTTGTGTTTTTAAAATATCCCAATATGATTGGTTATCTTCTTTGTTTGGAAGCAATTCTAAGATTCGTTCTACGAATAAATGTTTTGGTTCTGGAATTTTTCTATTATGTTTTGTCATGTTTCGACCATCCCTAGCCCCGACCACTATTGAAATATGGCGTTTCCCTTATTTAATCAATTAATTTTTAATTAATTATTGGGGATGTCGAAACTATATACAACTAGAAAGAAATAATTAATTTATAAGGATTGGGGATAATTATTTCAATGGAATTGTTATTTTAATTCCATAAATTGGATTTTGAATGTTTGATAATTCTGCTTTATCATAATATTGAATTGAGCCTTTTAATTTTTCTATTAATCCTTGGGTAAATTCTGTTCCAATTCCTTTGTTTTGTCCAATATCCTTTCTTTGAGGTTTGTTTTCTAGAAATTCATTTTCAATTTGAATTATTATTTTTCCAAAAAAAGTATTTTTTGTTTTTGTATTTATTTGGGTATTTTCTGGTGCCCATTTTATTGCATTTCCATAATGTGTACTGATTAATGCATTGATTGCGGCATTGTTCAGATTAATTTCTTTTGATTTTCCATGAATATTTGATTTAATATTTTTTTCTTTAAAATATTGAGAATAATATTCTTGCTCTTTAGAAAAAAGATCATATATATTTGTTGAACCTTTTTTTAACTCTTCTTTTGTTAACCCATTTATTTCTGTTAATTTTTCTAATCCTTTCAATTTTTTAATTTCTTTTTTTAATTCTGGAAGCATGTGATAAAATATATTTTCATCCTCTCTTTCCATTAACTTTTTTATTTGACCAATATAATTAATTGCGTTTATTGCTTCATGAACATATGTTCTATCAACCAAGTTACCACTATTTTTGCTTCTTTCATCAACTTCTTTGTAAAATTTAGTAACTTCTTCAATTTTTTTTGATATTTCTTTTATGTTTTCCATATTAATTTATAGCATTTTTAGTTTAAATAAGTTACTATTGTTGTATCTGATGAATGGTGACAATGTAAAAATTTTTATATATTGCAATGTCCGACATTATTCCTGTTATGAGTCACAAATTCGCTAAAATCTGCTACCCCCAACTTAAGTTGTGAGCTTGACCGCAGATTTTGCTAAAGAAAAAGTTTCAAAAACAGAATTCAATTGAAACTTTTCGAAGTACGAATTTTTACCTTCACCCTCGACAATGTGACGCTCACCTTTTCCACAAGAGGGGACTTTATTTTACAATGAGCCTCGGGAATACCATCTCGCCAAAGCTCCTGACACAATCTTTTTTGAAAAGGCATCCACGACTTGAGGAAAATTTTGAAAAATTTTGAGACACAAAATCCACGCAGTGATTTTGATTTAATTCGTGGTTTCAAAAACAGCCTATTAAAATTAATATTACATTCCTAATCCAGTGATTTCTATCCAATTCATCTTAAATCGCTCCCTGAACTGTTTTTAAAAAATATTTTTATAATTATACTAAAAATAATCTCATTTCATTTAATAAATTGACCTAACTAAACTCTTAAAATTCACAGCACTATGTGCGTAAATTTTAGCCTACCCATTTTGAACCCCAGTTCAGCTATTTCTTTCTTTTTAAAAATAAAACATCATACGTCAACAAAAATCAACTCACTCAATTAAATCGCTACACAAATTTAATTTTCGCTCGCTTTTACTAAATAAACAATTATCTAAACAGCCCCCACTTCCAAATTAAATATTAAATTTTCCAAAAAACATTCAACACATTTCTCAAATCTCCCTAGATAATTTAATTCCCTCAAAATCTCCGAACTACGTTCGGAAGATTTCTCCCTTTCTCTTCTTTAACTTCTTAAAATTTTTGACAAGTATTTGGGTGGACGGAAATGTTCAATTCTCCCAATTACAAATATTTCAGAATTGAATATTTAAGTTGAGGTGGACTAAACGAAAATCATAATTGTCAAAAATTTCGTCTTCCTCAAAACAACCCACTCTTCCTAAATATCCCTTCATTTCTAATCTCAAAATTCATTTCCTTGTTAGGTAAACTTCTATGCTTCAACAAAACAGCTTTTCTTCCCTTGCCTTTCTGTTTTAATTCAATGATACATTTACTCCAATACTTAAACAAATCACCCCCAACAATATTCATTTCTTTCTCTTTCCCGTTTCTCCAATCTTCTTCAGAAACAAATCCAGAATAAACCTGATTAGTAATTAAAATAGGAATCTCTTGTTTTCTACTAATCTCAACCAAAGTTCTCATTTGTCTAGCAACATCTCGATTAACTCCTTGAACTCTGTCCTCTTCATCAGATTGAAGAGCATCTCCCAACTCCAATCGATAAAGCATCGCCATAGAATCAACAACAATCAAACCAACTTGTTCCCCCTTCAAATGATCCAATAGTTTAGAAAAACAATTTTTCTGCTCCTGAAAATTGGTCGGATTTAACAACAAAATATTAGACAAAATTCTTTCAGAATTCACCTCTCCAACAATTTGTTTAACTCGTTCAACAGAAAATCCCCCCTCACTATCAATAAAAATAACCTTCTTATCCTTAGCTTGACTACAAGCAGCTAAAATACTAATATTACTTTTCCCAGAACCAGCTGGACCAACAACCATTGTCACAATTCCAGGTTCATAACCTCCACTAAGCCAATCATTCAAATCAAAACTTCCAGTTGAAATTTTTTCCATAATAAATTAACAAAACAACTATTAATAAAAATTTAGATAGTCACAAATTCGCTAAAATCTGCTACCCCCAACTTAAGTTGTGAGCTTGACCGCAGATTTTGCTAAAGAAAAAGTTTCAAAAACAGAATTCAATTGAAACTTTTTGAGGCGCGAATTTTTACATTCACCCTCGACAATGTGACGCTCACCTTTTCCACAAGAGATGACTTCATTTTACAATGAGCCTCAGGGATACCGTCTCGCCAAAGCTCCTGACACAATCTTTTTTGAAAAGACATCTACGACTTGAGGAAAATTTTAAAAAATTTGAAACACAAAATCCACGCAGTGATTTTGGTCTAAGTCGTGATTTCAAAAACAGCCTATAAATTATTAATTATTTACTCAATTAAATCGCTAAATGCCAATTTACTTTTCGTTCACTTTTATTAAATAAATAATCATCTCAACGGCCCACTTCCAAATTAATTATTATACTCTATCACAAAGATTCAATAACTTCTTAAATTTCCATATTAATTATCCTCTTAAAATTTCAGAACTACTTCGTGAAATTTATCCGCTTAGATACAAAACTATTTAGAATTCTTAAAATCCTTTTCAACCTTATCCAAATCACCCATAACAGCCTTAACCGCATCATCAACAGCTTTAACCGCATCTTTTCCAGAAGTTTTAACTTTCATCACAGGACTTTTAGTAAAATGTTCTCTTTTCCAAGCTGCAAAATTAACAGCAGAATCTTTATTCAAATAAACTCTTAAAATTTCTGCCAAAGTCAAACTTGAAATTTCAAATTGAACCTCATTCTTTTCTTTGCTTAAAATCTTAACTTCCATAATATACAAATCAATAATTTCATTTATAAAACTTGCGATAACTCCAAAAATATAAATCTTTAAAATAAATTAAATAACTTCACTTTGTTCAGAAGATTATAAATAAATTCTAAGAATGTGATTCTAAAATTTAAAAAAATAATTAATGTAAATCTAATAACCCAACAGAATTTGTTCTCAGGTAATTATTTGCTCATTTAAATCTCCGAACTACTTCGTGAGATTTATTGCCTTTCTTTTACTTCTTTCCCCAAATCAAATCATTAATCTCTTCATCACTTAATTCATCCAAAGATTTATTTTCAAGATTCTCTTCCTGGGGTGTTTCATTATTCTCAATACTCGCCTCAGGCTCTAAAACTTCTTCCTCATTATGCAATTCTTCTTTCTTTTGTCTACCAAACAACCATCTTTTTTTCTCCTCTGTTTTTTTCTTCAAATCTTCAATCAAAATACCAGATGGAATCCTAGACTCAACAAGAATTTCCTCAGGTTTAACTTCGCCACTTTTTTTCAAAAGTCTAATTCCTAAATAATTTTCAATTTTTTTAATTAAAAGAACATAATCTTTAGGTAAATTTCCCCCTTCCAAAGATTCAATAACAATCGGTTGTTCCATAACTGCATCAGCAAGTTCACTACGAGTTAATTTCATATTTCTTCTTTTTCTCATAACCACCCAGTTAAAATTATCAACTAAATCATTAAAATGTCTCGGACCAATTTCAATATCTTTTTTAAAATTTTTTTCTACTAAATCTTTTAAATGAACATCATCATTAGATATTTTTATTTCTTTAACTTCTTCCCTTTTAACATCAACATGAGCCATACGAGACAACCTTTCACGCACACTAACTCGTTTATTAATTTCATCCATATTAATCTCTTTTTTCTCAATTAAAGGAATAATATTCTTAGCATAACATTTATTACAAATATTTACAATACCAAATTTTTTATGAATTCCTTCATAAAGAAGAACTTCTCCTGATTCAATTCCACATAAATAACACTTAGCCATAACACAATAAGAAATATTCTCTTTTTTAAGATTGTTATGATAGAAAGGCTAAATTAATTGGATGAAATTCCCAATTTTTCTATTAAAAATTAATCCTAAAATTCCAATAAATGAAAAGAACCTCCCTAAATATTCGATAAAACTTTTTTTGTAATACATTTCAACCCCAGTAGATCCTTCATTTGGATAAACCCCCATAAATCCTGGACCAACTTTAACAACTTTCAATTTTTCTCCAGAACTCAACTCTTGAGCAACCCAATTTTTATGATAAAATTCCTTAAAAATGATAATATCATCACTCTCGAAATTATTGTAAGTTATTACTATTTCATCTGGATGATTTCTTTCAAAATTAAATTTTTTAACTTCCCCCATTTTCCCCTCATCTAAACTATCAACCAAAGAAATAATTGGTTTAGCCTCTAAATATTCATATAAAATGAAATTATATCCTGTTGGATTAAATTTTTTAATTTTTTTAAACCTAGAATCATTTTCAAACTTATTTAAAAATTCTTCAGGAGTTCCCTCAAAATATTTAATTCCAAACCAATCAAGCCAATATATAGAATCATTAATATTGCTAGACTCCCAAATATGCCATTTCATATCATAATATCTGGGTTGATTAAGCATTCCTGCATCTTGATAACCAAAAGTATGCTGAACGGAGGGCATGAAATAAGTAATGGTTTCTCCAAAAACATATCTAGAAGTGCCAAGCCTATAATTTGTAATTTGATTTTGAATCGGGAAATTTACATTATTAGTCAATTCTTTCATAATAAGATATCTGCTGCCCTCCTCAACATAATTATATTTTTCAAAATTCTGATTTATTATTAAAACATTCCATATTAACCCAACAAACAAAAGAAGAATTACTAAAACAAGAATTTTCTTATTTTTTAATAATTTTAGCCTATTTATCACTAAACTAGAAAATATAATTATAAGCACAGAGAAAGGCAAAATAAATCTAACTGGATCAACTCCAAAAGGATAGTATTTCCAAAGCCCCCCCATCATTAAAAATCCTAAAATTCCAGAAACAGACAAATAATATTTTTCATTTTTATCCATCTTTTTATAACCCAAAAACAAAATTAATAAAAAACTAAATAAAACAAGACCTATTCCTCCTGCCTGTAGCCCCCAACAACACTTACCAAATCCAAATAAACTTAGGACATCAGGAACATATCCCCTATACTCTCCCGCAGAACTTGAAAAAAATAAAAAAGGAATAAACCAAAAAGCAGATAATAAAACTGGAATTCCTCCATAAAATATCATTTTTTTAATATTTTTAAAATTAAATCCCTCAAATAAAAACCGAATAATCATAAATAACCCTATTAAAAATCCAGTTACTACATGAGTAATTATACTAATAAAAAATACTAAAGAAAAAAATACAAAATATTTTTTACTTTTCTCTCTTATCAATTTTTCTAAAAAATATAAAGAAAAAGGAATTGTCCATAATGCAGCAAAATAAGGTAAATTTCCTGCAGCTATCCAATAATATGAAATACTTAAAACAGTTAAAAAACTCAATCCAGAAATTAAAGCAATTTTTTTATTTTTGGTTAAATAATTAATTAAAAAATAAATTCCCAGTGAAGTAAATAATAAACTCAAAAAACAAATTAAATTGGAACCAAAAAATACATTAGGAAATAAAGAAACAATATAATAAAATAAAGGAGGATACATTTTCAAAAATAAACTTCCTGAATACCAAGACATATCCCAATTCACTGGAAAAAATTGTTGAATATAAGAAACTTTACTTAAATGTCCAATTGCATCAAGACCAAGAGGCTGATTGGAAAACAAAGGTTTACAAAATAGAATTAATGCAATGAATATTATCAAAAGAATCTCCCAATTTTTTTTAAACCAATTTTTCATAAAAACATTAGAAACTCATCATTTATAAAAACTTAGTCATTCAAAATTTAATGAAGATAATAAACAAAATAATCAAAAACAAAACATTTCATAAAATAATTTTATTTTGTATAACTGGGGGAATTGCTACCTTAATTGACTTAGCCTTCTTTAATTTATTTTTTATAACTTCATCTATGTTTGTTTTATCAAGAATAGGGGGGATTGCAACTTCAATGACTTTTAATTTTACATTTAACAGAAATGTAACATTTAAAGCAAAAAATAAAAAGACTCAACATCAAATATGGAAATTTGTAATCCTATATGGAATTTCAATGAGTTCAAATGTATTATTGGGAAAATTTGTCTTATCTTTATTAAATGAATCTATCTTATCCGCAAACATAGCTGCACTCTCTGGATTAGCTATATCAATTCCACTAAGCTTCTTGGGTTCAATGTTTTGGGTTTTTAAAAAATAAATTTATACCTAATTACTCTTAACACAGATTTAATTCCATCTAAACTACTAATGTGAGAACCTTCATCATCAACCCAAAGAATTGGAAATTCTCTAATTTTATAACTTTTCTTCTTACATAAATTTAATAAATCAATGTCAAATATCCAACCAATTTCTTTAAAATTTTTAGTTAAATATTTTGCAACTTCTTTTTTGAATATTTTAGCACCACATTGTGTATCCCTATATCCAAAATCAAAAAGAGCTCTAACAATCAAATTAAATCCTAAACTACTAATACTTTTACTAAATTTTCTCTTGGGAATAATTTTTGCTCCCTTAATTCTTCTTGATCCAATTATCCCCTCATAATTTCCAATATTTAAATATAATTTAAAAAACTCTTCTGGAGATGTGCTCTCATCAGCATCTACAAATCCTATCAAATCCCCTTTTGCTAATTCAAAACCTTTCATTACAGCACCACCTTTCCCCGAATAATCTTTGATTTCAAAAAAACTAACTTCTCCCTTATCAGAACAAAATTTTTTAACTATTTCAACTGTATTATCAGAACAATTATTTGGAACTATTATTATTTCAAAATTATTCTTCAAATTTTTCTTAAAAAATGAATAATAATTTTCAAGAACAGAAAGAATTCTTTCACCCTCATTATATGCAGGAAAAATAATAGATAACTTCATGAAAATATAATAAAAAACAAATTTAAAAATATATCACTATTTCAACAACTCCAAAATCTCTTCCTTCGCAACCAATTCATCTAAAGCAACATCTTCATTAATAATTACAACCGGAAAATCACTAATATCATAAGCCTTCAACATTGAATTAATAGATTCCAAACCAGTATCTGCAGCAATAGGAATCAAAATAACATCATCTCCTCTTTCCTGTTTTATTTCATATAAAACCTTAGACCAAACATTTTGTTCAGCCTTCTTTGTCAAATCCTCTTCTTCATAATTATAAAAATAAACCAAAGTATTGAAATCATCCCCACAATTCCTTTTAATTTGAATTGTATTAATCCACAAATAACCTCTCAAAACATCATATTTTTTATGCAAGGAAGTAATAGATTCCGTAATTTTTCCAGCAGATTCATATTCGTCCAATAATCTAGCTTCCTCATAAACTCTATTGAGCAAAGCAATATTTGCAGATTTTAAATCTTCACAACTAAGAGAATTTGCATCAATTAAATTATCTAATGCTAAAATATCAATTAAAGAAACTTCAGATTGAATATAATAATCATTGATTTCAGTTAATCTTCCTTGCTCTAAAGAAATCCCCAAATAAAGACCAATAACTAAAAAAGTTACTGCTAACAAAAATGCTTGCCAAAATACATTATACTGTTTTTTCATATGTTCTTAATTTATTTTTAATTGATGGACACCCGTTGGGCAATCGTCTCTAAATCAAGTGAGAGTGTAAAAATCCCACAAGGATTTGCACCTTTTAATTCCAAGTCTTTTTTCCCCTTAAAAGTTCCCATGCAGAAACCACCAAAATGACCGGATAAGTCAGAAGGTAAAAAAACTCATACACTAAAAAAATAAAAACATTTGGCCTTTTAAATTTTTTCTTTTCTCTTATACTCAAAAGTGCAATTATCGAAAAAATTAAACTTAAAGCAAATAAAACAAGGCCCATAAAAATCAAAATACTAGGTGTTAAATTAAAATCTTTCAAAGTTAAAATTGCTGCATGAGCCTTAACTGAATAAGTAGTCAAAAGATACCTAATAATTAATGCTTTAAATAATCTATAAACTAAAACACATAAACCAAATACTCCTAAAAACCAGGAAAATACAAAAAAAGGTAAAACAAAAGCTCCCAACATACCTCTCTTAAAAAAACTACCACTGTACTTAATCATTGTTTGAACACCACCTTTATTCCAACGAATTCTCTGCCTAAACCAATCTTTGAAAGTATGCGGAGCAACAGAATAAACTTTCGAAGGAATACTCATCTTAACATCATATCCATTATACATCATTCTCCAAGTAATTTCAATATCTTCCGTCAAATTTTTAGCATCAAACCTTCCAATTTTCTTAAAAGCAGACATCCTATAAACCGCTAAAGGGCCAGGAGTGACATAAATAGAACCAATATATTCCAACAATTTCCTGGTAAATTTAATAACAATATATTCAATAGCTTGCAATCTCAACAATAAATTAGTCCTATTCTTAACAAGAACTGTAGAAGTCACAGCACCAACATTTTTTTCATCAAAAAATCCAATTGTCTTTTCAATAGCACCCCTCTCAGGAAAACTATCTCCATCAGTAAAAGCAATCAACTCAGTTTCAACAAATTTAGAACCATAATTTTTAGCACCAGCAGCACACCCAGTACCTTTAGGAGTTTGTACAGCCATAACCAGGCCAGGATATTTCTTCACATATTTTTGAATAATCTCATAAGAATTATCTTTAGAACAATCATCAACAACAACAATTTTCTTTAAATTAGAATATCCATTTTTAACCAAATTATCAATAGCATTTCCAATAGTATCACCCTCATTATAACAAGTAATAACAACAGAAATATCATATCTTTTAGTAATCTTTGGAACTTTCAATATATCCTTCCTATTCTGAAAATAAATTAGAACAAATAAAAACAAAAAGTAAAATGCAATGAATGAATAAACTAAAAAAACACTTGTTAAAAAATCCATTTACTTTTACCCCAAAAATAATTCATTTTCATTATAATCCACAGAATTCTATCCTTTTAAAGATTTTTATGTTAAAATTACTCTTCCCCTTCTTTCCCTTTTTCAATAACCTTTTCCTTCAAAACATTTCCACTACTAGCAGCAACACCAAAATAATCATAAAATTCATCGCTTAAAGTCAAAATATTAGTGTGCCCCTCCCTCTTAGCCTTCAACAATCCCAATTTAATAAATTTATGAACATGATCATATGCCTTATTTCCTCGTATCTTAATAATAACAGATTGCTTAATTGGTTGTTTATACGCAATAATCGCCAAAGTTCCCTGCTCAGCTTTAGTAAATTCCTGGGAACCCCCTGCCAATTTATTAATCAAATAATGATACTCAGAACGAACATCCATTTTCCAAAGATTATCTCTCTCAAGAATCTCCAAAGAAGAACCCTCTCCATTATGTTTATCCCTTAATTTTCCCAAACATTCAATAATCATCAAAGAATTCAAATCAGATAAATTCATTAATTCCTGAATAGACAAAAATCTTCCAGAAATAAATAAAATCGACTCAATCAAACGAATATTCTCTTTTTCCTTAGACCAATCAATCTCATCAATTGTTTTCCTACTAATTTCCATAAAAAACAAAAGATAAAGGGGTTTAAAAAAATGTGGAATTCAAATTAAAAAAACAATTTTCATCCAATAACAATTAATTTTGATTAATTGATAATTATTAGGAATTTAAATATTCAAGGAGATAAATTAGAAATGGAAGATTGTTTGATAATAAAATTAAAAATAAAATCTTTATTGAAATTCCCAATAGCTCACTCAATTTAATCGTTAAACGCAAATTTACTTTTCGCTCTCTTTATCTAGAATACACAATTATTTGAAAAACAAATTCTAAATTAATTATTAGATTATATTAATTATTTTCCTAAATTCTCGAACTACTTCGTAGAATTTATAGCAGTTATATAAACGAAATGAATCAAATTACAATAAAGTTAAAAATGATTTTGACTAATCTAAAATATGAAAACCTCCAAAATAATCCTAATAATCCTAATCTCCCTTTTTATCTTATTATTCCTAATACGTCTTACAACACCAAGAGAAATAGATGACATTCATCCACTTCGAGAATGTGAAAAAAAATACATAAAAAAAGCAGATATTTTATGGGTTATGCCAAAATATCTAAATACACCAATATCTGAAAATAAAACTTGGTGTCAAGAAATACTTTCCCTTAATAAAACACTCGGAATGCATGGGATAACTCATTCATACCATGAATTTAAAAATTATGTAAACGAAACAGAACTAATAGAAGCAAAACAAATTTTCAAAGATTGTTTTGGCTATGAACCAACTCTTTTCAAACCACCCTATCTTAAATTATCCAAAGAGAACAAAGAACTCCTAGAAAAAAATAACTTAGAAATAAAATGGATTTGGAATCAAAACCTCCATAAGGTGTATCACTGCCAAGATTCAGGACTATTTCCAAACAAATTCCATGATGTTTTTTAATACAACAATTATTTTAAACTCTAAAACATATCTATTAACATGGTATTCAAAACATTGGGACTAACAGCACTTCTAACATTTATCCCTTTACAAACAAAAGCCCAAGACACAACAAAAATAAATTTAAACTTTCCAAAATTAGAACTTAAAATTCAAGAATTTCCAACATCACTATCCCAATCAAAAATACAATACAACTTCTTAATTCTAAGAAAACCAAATATGACTTTATTTACAGAATACCAATCACCAAAAGATTTCTACAAACCAAAAATAAAAACAAAAGAAATTTCATATCTTTCTACAGGAATAAAAATTAATTTTTAATTTCTTATTCCATTTTTGATTTATCTTTAGTGTTAGACGAAGTTACAAAAATTTCGCAAAATAGCATCGCTATTTCAGAAATTTTTTTAACGAGTATAAATCAAAGAGAAACAAAAATTCTAAATTCTAAATCTCTGTATAGCACCAATCCCACCCAAATTCAAAAATTGCTCTCCTTCTTCAGTTTCTTTACTAACAACTTCAATCTTAGTTCCCATTCTCTCAGCAATATCTTTTAATTCTCTTCCTTTTACTTTATCATAATCTTTAGAAAAAATTAAAATATCCACCGCACCAAAATCCAAAGCTTTCTTAACATTATCATATTTGTAAGGAGTTGTTTCAGGTTTTGCCCCCAAATTATCAAAAAAATTTTCTAAAATCTTTTTCTCTCGAATAATTTCCTGATTAGCTAAAATATCCTGACTCAATTCAACCAATTCTTTCAAACCAGATTCAGAAGTATCTCCTTGATCTTTAATTCCAATAATTTTATCTTGTAATTGAGTAAGCAAATATTTTCCTTCAACAAATTCATCTTTGGTAGGAATAGGCCCACCAATAATAATTCCCTTCAATTTTTTTTCTTCATAAAATAAAGTCTTAACTTCATTAGCAATTCGCTTATAAAAATCCTTAGTTAAACCTTCAGTAATACGATGAAATCTCTGAGCCGACTGACCACCTGCTTTAACTTTACCTGGAATTCCACTACTCATATTCTGAAGCATTTCAATTCTCTTACCAACCAACTGGCCAATAGTCGCTTCCTTTCTATCCATAACAACTAAAGCATAAATCTCTTGAACTTCAGTCATAGATGCTAAAGGCTCCAAAACAAATTCCTTGTCACACCTATACAATCTAACTTTAACTTCCTCAGGAGGTTCAATTTCCCAAATTTGCATATCACTTTGACCCTCAAGCTTACTAATATTTCCAGCAAAAAGCGCAAGACCCCTTGGAGGAGTCACTTTATAATCTTTTAAAGCTCGAACAATTTTATCCAAAGATTCAGTAACATTCTTACGAGTAGAAGTTGATTTAATATTCTTAGCAGTAGATTTCTCCGCCTCAAGCTGCCGACTAACTACATTAATATCATAGCCAGAAGGAACATAAACGGTAATCAATTCAGTAGCTCTGCCACGATGCTCCGCCATTTCAATCAAAAAATCCTTTAATTGTTCTTTTGTTAATTGTTCTACCATTTTAACCTCCAAAACAATTGACTCACGAAAAAATTTCTAATTTTTACTTTTGTTAATTGTTCTACCATTTTAACCTCCAAAACAATTGACTCACGAAAAAATTTCTAATTTTTACTTTTGTTAATTGTTCTACCATATTAAAATAAGAAAGAATTGGATTTTAAAGGTTTGGAAATTAATTAAAAATTAAAATTAAAACAAAATTAATAAACTCTCCCTCTTTTCTTCCCAGATGGAATCAAACAAAAAATCATCTGAATTCAATTTCTACGAGGCAGCATTAGTAAAAAGAACCCCCTTATTCAAAGATTGTATAAATATTGTTATTGGTGGAGGAAATACTAACGCAGATATTCTTTTTGTCGGAGAAGCTCCAGGAAGAAACGAAGATGAAACAGGGGTTCCATTTTGCGGAGCAGCTGGAAAAAATTTAGATAAACTATTAGAAAAAGTAAATCTTAAACGAGAAGATATTTACATTGCTAATATTCTAAAATGCCGGCCCCCACAAAACAGGGACCCATTACCAGAAGAAATCAAAGCCCACACACCTTGGCTACTAAAACAAATAAAAGACATGAAACCAAAAATTGTTTGTAGTCTAGGAAATTACGCAACTAAATTTTTTCTTGCAGGAACAAACGTTGATGAAATGAAAAAACAACCAGGAATAACAAATGTCCATGGAAAAGTCCAAGAAATAGAAATTGATGGATTAAAAATAAAATTAATTCCCTTGTTTCATCCAGCAGCAATAATATATAGAAGACATTTAGAACCAGAATGGCTAAAAGATATGGAAGTTGTTAAAAAATTTTGTAAAAGTTAATTTAAACATACAAATCTTTAAATAAAAAAATTATCATGAAATTTTATGAACTAGACATTAATTATAACTATTTTCAATATCCTATTATTAATTGGATTATATTTCAATTTTAAAAAAGAAAAAATAAAATCAATTTTCAAAAAATTTCAATCAAAAATAACAAAAGACAAAATTAATAATTCATGTTTATTTGTTTCAATAATAATTATATATCTAACATTAATCACAAATCCCTTATTCAATTTTATAAAAATATGTTCTTACATTGGATTAATAATTTATTTTTTCTTTTTTATTATTGAATTTACTTCTTGTTTTTTTGTAAAATTAAAATGGAATAACTTAATTAAAAAAGATACATATATCTTGCCAATAATTAATACAGTATTTACTTGTCTTACAATTCTTTTATTCTTAATTCAAAATTTCCTTTAATTTTTTCACGCATCACCCATAAAACTTATATATTAACATTATGTTAATATCACATTATGGTACAAGCAATAATCAACATAGATGAAAGAACAAACCAAATTCTAAATGTAATCAAAGCAAAATATGCACTTAGAGACAAAAGTCAAGCAATACAAATTGTAGTAAACCAATATGGAGATAATCTCTTAGAACCAGAATTGAGACCAGAATATATACAAAAAGCAAAAAAAATTATCCAAAAAAAAGCAATTAATGTAGGTTCTGTTGATAAACTTAAAGAAAGATTAGGTATTTAATTCTTAATGTATTTTCTAAAAATTAAACCACAACTAGAAAAGAAATTAAAAAAATTAAAAAGAAAAAATCCAAAACAATTAAATATTATTTTCAAAAAGATTAATGAAATAATTCTTAATCCACACCATTATAAAAATTTAAGCAAACCATTACAAATGTGGAAAAGAATTCACATAGATAATTCATTTGTATTAACATTTTCAATAAATGAAAATAACAAAACAATTACCCTGGAAGATTACGAACATCATGATAAAATTTACAGATAATTATTTCTTCCCAAAATAAAATTCATTCTAAACTTTTTAATAATTAATCCAAACCATGAGTAACTTTCAAATCCTTCTCAAAAGCCTTCAATTTCTCAGGCACTTTAATCCCACTAATTTTATCCCTTAAACTAATACCCTTATCTTTTTTAGTTTTCCAAACCATAGAATTAAAATTAATAATATCTTCAATCAAACTTAATTCCGAACTTCCTTTTTCAGATTTAGGAAATTCAATTTTCTTCAAATCAACTTCTTTTTCTTCCATAATTAAAGAACTAATCTGAGGGATAATTGGATAAACCAAAATCAAAAATCTCTCCAACAAATAATGTAAAGTCCATTTAGCAGAATTGCATTCATTTTCACTAAATTGCTCATTTTGATTATATGCTCTCTTCTTAACAACTTCAACATAATTAGAAGCAAAAATATTCCATAAAAAATTTCTCAAATTAGTCGCAGGATGATAAAAATCATATACCTCATATTCCTTTTCAGTTCTTTCAGTCAAATCTTCAATATAATCAACAAACAATTGATCCAACATCATTAATTTAGGTTTATTCAAAGGTTTTTCAAACATATGAACAAACTTTGCAACATTCAAAATTTTATTAATAGTTTTCTTCTCACCTTTAATCCTTTCTTCAGAACATTTCAAATCAGATTTGGATAAATCACCTTCAGTAGCTGCCCACATTCTAATGGCTTCAGCACCATAACTTGCCAACAACTTTTGAGGATCGATAATATTTCCTTTAGATTTGCTCATCTTATATCCTTTCTCATCAACAATATGTTGATTAATCCAAGTATCTTCAAAACAAGCTTTTCCAGTTTCCAAATAACCTCTAAGCAAAGTATAATATAACCAAGTTCGAATAATTTCTTTACCCTGCGGTCTCAAAGAACAAGGATAAGCTTTTTTAAAAAATTCAGAATTCCTTTTATATTGTAATAAAGCTAATTCTGAAATAGAAGAATCCATCCAAGTATCAAAAACTCTTTCTTCACCCTTCCATTTAATGCCATTAAAATCTTTAACTTTTCCAATAACTTTTCTATCCTTCAAAACATCATAACCTTCTTTAGGCTGTTCTCTCCAAGGTTCAACATATTCTAACTCATTTGGAACACAAACCAAATCAGTAGAATACCACAAAGGAATTGGGGTTGCATAATATCTTCTACGAGAAATCGGCCAATCAATTGAAACAGAATTAATCCAATCATTCAAAATCTTTCTAGCAAACTCAGGATAAAAATTAACATCCTTAGAAATTGCTCTAACTTTTTCTTTAATATCAACTTGTTTCAAATAAAATTCAGGCATTTCAATAAATTCAATTTCAGCTCCGCTCCTTTCACTAATTGGAGTTCTATGAACAATTTTTTCCTGATTAACTAATAAATCTTTTTCCTTCAATAATTCAACAATTTTCTTCCTAGCTTCTTTAACTTTCAAACCATTCAAAGGTCCAGATTTCCCATTCATTCTTCCATCAATATTAATTGCAATTTCTGGAGTCAAACCTTGTTCTCTAAAAAATTGAATATCAGTTAAATCTCCAGCAGAACACATCATAGCAATTCCCGTACCCTTCTCAGCTTGAGCCATCGGATGAGATTTAATTAAAACTTCTTTTCCAAAAATTGGACTAACTGCAATCTTTCCCTCCAAATGTTTATATCTTTCATCTGTAGGATTAAAAATAACCCTCCCACAAGTACAAATTAATTCAGGTCTCGTAGTTCCAATAATGATTTCTTCACCAGTTTCCTTAACTTTCCACTTAACATCATTAAAATTCGATTCAATATCTTTATATTCAATTTCAGAATCAGCAATTGTAGTCCTTAATTTCGAATCCCAATTATTAATTCTAGAATCCTCATAAACTAAACCTTTTTTAAATAAATCAACAAAAGTAGTTTGAGTCAAAGCACGATATTCAGGAGAATCAGTTTTATAAACAGAACCAACATGCTCTCCCTCTTTGTATGAAGTAAATGAAATTCCAAGTTTAGCAAAAGTATCAAAAGTTTCAGTTGAAGTTTCCTCTAATAATTTTTTACATAATTCAACAAATTTTTCTCTTCCAACCTTAAATGGAGAAATCTTAAATTTCTTTTCAGCAGCCATTTCAATAGGTAAACCATTTCTATCAAGACCTAAAGGAAACACAACCTGAAAACCCTTCATTCTCTTAAATCTCGCAAAAAAATCCATATAACAATAGGTCACAGCTTGACCAATATGAATCGGAGCATTAACGTAAGGTGGAGGAGTATCAATAGAATAAATCTTTTTCTTAGACTTAATATCAAATTCAAAATCTCCATCTTTCATCCACTTTTCAGTAATCTCTTTCTCTGCTTCTAATCCCCAATTCTTAATATCTTTAAAGCTCATAAAAAATCAACTTGACCAGAATTTAAAAGTTCTTCTATATCCCAAAATTTCAATAAATCCAATAAATAACTTCTACTTATTTAACTTATGAAAACCTACAAACCAATGCTAGCAAAATTAGGAAATTTTTCAGACTTAGAACACTTAAAATTTACATATGAAGAAAAATTAGATGGAATCCACACAATTATTTACAAATACTCCTCCTCATTAAAAGTCATAAATAGAAGAAACAACAATATAACCCCTCAGATATTCAGAATTTAATTTTCAAAAAAATATCAAAGCAAACTCCTGTGTTTTAGACGGAGAAATAGTAATCTTCAATAAAAAAGGAATTTCAGAATTTAATCTCTTCCAACACAGAGATTTATTAGAAGATAAAGAAAAAATTCAAACAAGATCAAAATCAATACCCTCAACTTTTGTAGCATTTGATATTTTAGAACTAAATAATAAATCATTAACAACACTATCACAAAAAAAAAAAGATTTCAAATTCTTAAAAAAATAATATCCCAAAATAAAAATTTCAAACTAATAAAATCCTCAAAAAAAGGAAAAACACTTTTTAATACCTTAACAAAAAAAGGCGGAGAAGGAGCAATAGGGAAAAATCCAAAAGAAAAATATTGGGAAAACAAAAGAAGAAAAGCCTGGATTAAAATAAAAAAACAAGAGACAATTGATGGAATAATTGTTGGTTACACACAAGAAAAAAAACTCTCAACACTTTTATTTGCCGCATATCACAACAACCAATTAAAACATATTGAAAAAGTCGGAACAGGTTTTTCAGAAAAAGAACAATCAGAAATTCTTTCAAAATTAGAAAAAATAAAAACAGACAAACCAAAAATACAAAATTTACCAAAAAATACCCTCTTTGTAAAACCAAGACTAATTGCAAAAGCAAAATAATTGAAAATTACAAAAGATAAAAAAATGCGAGCACCAGTGTTTGTAAAAATGAGAATTGATAAAAAATTAAAGAATTGTGTGATTTGAAAAATAAAAATAATAACTTGATTCCTTTCATTCGTAAACCAACTAACTAAATTCCTTGCAAAAAATAATAAGAATAATAATAACTTTTTAAAATCTAAACTCAATTCATATTCCTGCCAGAGCGATAATTCAAATATCATTTTGAATTCCTAATTCAGCAAATCCTCTCCTAAAATAATTTTTCCCTCAACACAAAAACCTTTTTATACTCCTCGGACCTCAATTTAGCATGGCACAACAAAGTCAAGGAATCAATCTTCCTGGAGGATTCGGAGGATTGGTAAGTTATAAAGAAGAATACAAAAGTAAATTTATGTTAAAACCAACACATGTAATTGGATTCATCATCATGATTATTCTAGTTCGAATTGGTTTGACCTACTTATTCTAAAATGTTCGGTGGAGTTAACCCTAGGCAAATGCAGGGAATGATGAAAAAAATGGGTATTGCTCAAGAAGAAATTGATGCATTAAAAGTTATAATTGAAAAAACAGATGGAAATAAAATAATTATAGAAAATCCGTCAATTATGAAAATTAAAATGCAAGGACAAACAAGTTTCCAAATTTCAGGAGAAGAAAAAGAAGAATCAGAAGAAATTGGAATTTCCCAAGAAGATATTGAAACTATTATAAAAAAAACAGGCTGTACAAAAGAACAAGCAAGAAAAGAAATGGAAAAAACACAAGATCTTGCAGAAGCTATTTTGAATTTATCTTAAAAGATAAATATAAAAAGAATAATAACCTCCTACACTAGTTTCTAATTTAAAATGGAAGAAATAATACAAGAAAAAATAAGTGCAGACCACCTCTTTTATGTCAGTTTGAAATATACTAAAACTTGCGATGTAATTATAAATCTGCTTTTAAGATGGAGAAAAATGATTGAAACTTGTATTAACCACATGTTAAAAAAAACACAAAAAGAAGGAAAATTGGATAAAATTTCTGAAAATGCTATTGGAAAAATAAAACAAATTAAAGAAATATTTGCAGAAGATAAAGAATTCATTGAAGCTATTGATTTTTTTATGATGCTTAGAAAATTAGAAACTTTAAAATTTGAAAGAATTGGAGAATTTAGAAAAAATGTCGCACTAAAAATCCAATTTAGAGGACAAGAAATAAATATAAATTTAGAACAATTAAAACTTTACGCAGAAATGATGGAAAAATTTATCAATACAACAAAAAAATATTTAACTGATGAAAAATGAAAAAAATAATTGTCATTACTTCTGGTAAAGGAGGAGTTGGAAAAACAACAACAGCAATAAATCTTGGAGCCGCAATAAATAAATTTGGTAAAGATGTATTAGTTGTTGATGCAAATCTTACAACACCTAATATTGGAATACATTTAAATTCCCCTGAAGTGCCAGTAAATTTAAATCATGTTTTACAAAAAAAAGCATATCCTTTCGAAGCTGTTTATGAACACGAATCAGGATTAAAAATTATGCCCGCTTCATTATCCATAAAAGAATTAAAAAAAATAAAACATAATAAAATTAAAGATTTCAGAAAAGATTTTCTAGAAATTTCAGATTATATTATATTAGATAGTGCTGCAGGTCTAGGAGAAGAAGCAATGTCTGCAATTGATGCTGCAGATGATATAATAATTGTAACAAATCCTGAAATGCCCGCAATAACAGATGCATTAAAAACAATCAAACTTGCAGAAGAAATGAAAAAAAATATCTGTGGAGTAATTATAACAAAAGTTAGAAAAAATAAATCAGAATTAGGTCCAGAAATAGTAAAAGATATGCTAGAAGTTCCAATATTAGGAATGATTCCAGAAGATTTGATTATACAAAAAGCATTACGACTAAAAGATGCCGTAATCAATACACATCCAAAATCAAAACCCTCAAGAGCATATAAAGAAATTGCTGCAAAAATTATTGATGTTCCTTACGATTCAGATGTAGATAAACCAACTTTATGGGAAAGATTTAGAGGAAAATATTAATTATTTCTTATTTTCAAAAATTTACTGAACAAGTTTAGAATAATAAAATAAATTTCACAAAGTAATTTAAAAAGGAAAAATTAATCTCAAAAAATCTCCCCAGAATAAATTTTAATCTAATAAATTTTTGGATAAATCTAAATCTCTTTCATGCACACAGCGTAACGGATAATCACACCCTTATAACGAGCGACAGCAAGCAATACTCAAAATAAAAAATATCTTAACCAACCAAACTTCCAGTTTCAACATCTTTATCTGGAGAAACTAAAGAAACAACAGAATGATCCTTATTTGATGCAGCTAAAAGCATACCTTGAGATTCAATTCCTCTTAATTTTCTTGGAACCAAATTAGCAACAATTATAATTTTTTTATTCATTAATTCTTTTGCAGAATAAAACTCTTTTATTCCAGCACAAATTGTTCTTCCCTCAGATGAACCATCATCTAAATTTAATTTGTAAAGTTTATCTGCATTCGGTATTTCTTCAACTTCTTTAATTTGCGCAACTTTTAATTCAATCTTTGCAAAATCATCAAATTGAATTGTTGTAACTCCTTCCATAATTTCCTTAGGCTCATTTTCTTTTTTAATGTTTGGCTTTACAACTTCAACTTTATTTTCAAGTTCTATTCTCACAAACAAATTCTCACCCTTAACAACTTTAACATCTCCCAATGGTTTCTCAAATTCTTCTAAAGTAAATTCCCAACCTCCAAACTTCTTTGCAATTTTTTCAGAAGTTTCTGGAATAAAAGGATAAAGTAAAATTGAAATTCTTTTGATAGCATCGGCTAATACATACAAAACCCCATTATCTTTAGTCTCCCAAGGCTTCTTTTCTTGAATATATTCATTACATCGATCAACCGAAGCAAAAATTTCATTCAAAGCTTTATCAATTTCAAAATTCTGCATCAAATTGTTTATTCTTTCAAAATCATTTTTAATATTCAAATGAGTTTCATCATATATTTCATTACTAAAACCATTCTTTTCAATCAATCCAGTAACTCGACTAACCAAATTTCCTAACTTATTCAACAATTCCCCATTATGTCTATTAACCAAAGCTTTCTCATCAAAATCACCATCCCCCCCAGAAGCAAAAGGAAAATGACGACAAACAAAATACCTAATTGAATCTACCCCATATTTTTTAACTAAAGATTGTGGCGAAATTGTATTTCCCAAAGACTTAGAAATTTTCTGACCATTAAAAGTCAAAAAACCATGATTAAAGGTTACCTTAGGCAAATCAATTCCAGCAGATTTTAACATAGCAGGCCAATAAACAGTATGAAACCAAGTATTATCTTTTCCCAGTAAATGAACTGTAGGTTCACCCCAAAAATTTTCTCGATCTTTTTCTCGAGTAGCAGTATAATAATTAATCAAAGCATCAAACCAAACATAAGTCACATGAAATTTATCCAAAGGAAAAGGAATTCCCCAATCAAAAGAAGTTCTAGTAATAGATAAATCTCTTAAACCTTCTTTGACCCTATTAATAATTTCATTTCTTCGAATTTTTGGTTGTATAAATTCGGAATGTTCTTCATATAATTTCAATAAAAAATCTTTATATTTGCTCAATTTAAAAAAATAACTTTCCTCATTAATCTTTTCAAGAGGCCTATTATGTAAAGGGCAAAGGTTATTTTCAATTTCCTTTTCTGTATAAAATTGTTCACACCCAGTACAATAAAGTCCAGAATAATTCCCCTTGTAAATATCTCCATTAGTATTACATTTCTTAATAAATTCCTCAACTACTTTTTTATGATCTTCATCAGTTGTTCTAATAAATCTATCATAATTAATATTCAAAGCTTTCCAAGCTTCCTTAAACTTAGGAACAATCGAATCAACAAAGGCCTTCGGTTCCATTCCAGCTTTTTCAGCAGATTCCTGAACTTTTTTCCCATGTTCATCAGTCCCAGTAACAAACAAAACATCTTTACCAATTAACTTGTTCCATCTAGCCAAAACATCCGCCACAATCTTTTGATAAGCATGCCCAATATGTGGAGCTGCATTAACATAATCAATTGCCGTAGTCACATAAAATTTTTCCTTTTCCATACAAAAAATACATAAAACAATTATTTAAAGATTACTTCTTCTCATATAAATCAATAACATAATTCTTAATAGAACAACCTTTTTTTATTCTTTCAACCAAATTTATATCCCTTTTAACATTTTTAGAAACACCTTCAAAAGTCACATAATTAAAAGGGGCTTTAGTATCATAACTAACAAATAAATATCTATAATCTGTTCCAACAGCTTTCCCTTCCAACCTATTTTTCTCTTCAAATGAATAATTAATTATGCTTTTTTCGTTGATATTTTCCAAGATTCTTTCCATTTTACCTTTTCTATATTTATCATCTTGGATAACAAAATGATACCTAATAAATTCATTTCCTTCAAAACTTTTTGGAGATTTTTCCCAATTCCATCGAACATGCCTACTCTTCTGAACAAAGTTCTTCTTCTCAACATTAGCCATATTTATTTTTTTCATACAAATAAAATAACCCCAACCTATAAAAATATAATTATACTAAAAGCCTCATGAAAGAGGCTAAAAACAAAAAACCAACTAAATCTGAAGAAAAAGAACTTAAACATCATACAAGAAGACTTTCAATAAAAGAAGGAATATTCTGGACATTTAGGACATCATTCGGTGATTATTATATCGCGCCATTTACAATTGCAATGGGTGCAAAAAGTTCCTTAATCATAATTTTAAATTCAATTTGGAATCTTGGTCCCATAAGTCAATTAGTTGGTTCAAGATTCATAGGAAAAACAAAAAGAAAAAAAGTTCTAATAAAAACCCTTACACTTGAAGCAATTGCATGGTTATTTATTGCATTCATTGGTTACCTTTATTTACAAAATTTATACACTCCATTTCTTCCAGTATTAACAATAATTGGATTGGGATTAATGGTTTTTGCAGGAGGATTAGGTTATCCTTCTTGGTTTTCATTAATGGGAGATATTGTGGATAATAAATTTCGAGGAAGATGGTTTTCTAAAAGATCAACCATTTTATCCCTTACAACAATAATTTTAGCAATAACTGCAGCATTAATATTAAATTATTTTAAAAATACAGGAAATGAAATAATTGGTTTTATATTTTTATTTTTAATTGCAGCATTTGCAAGATTTTATTGCGTCAGACTTATTGCAAGGCATTATGAACCAGAATTAAAAATAAAAAAAGAAAAAGAATTCAATCTCAAAAAATTCATAAAAGAATTAAAAAATTCAAACTTCGGAAAATTCGTATTATTCAGGAGTATGTTTGCAATGGCTACTGGTTTAACAGCCCCACTAGTTTCAATTTATCTTTTAAGATATTTACAATTTGATTACTTAACTTTCATTATAATTTCTCTTTCCGGAACATTTTTCTCAATATTGACGCTTAATCTTTGGGGAAAAATTTCAGACAAATACGGAAATTATAAAGTTATTGCACTAACAACTTTTGTAATCCCTTTAACTCCCTTATTATGGATTCTTTCAACAAACAAAATATATCTTTTTTTAGTTCCAGCAATAATTGGGGGAACGGCTTGGACAGCATTCATAATGACCTCTGGAAATTTTATATATGATAATGTTGACAAAGAAAAAAGAGGAAAAGCAGTCTCGTACCTCAATTTATTTTTAGGAATAGGTGCATTTAGTGGAGGAATGATTGGTGCATTATTGATAGAAATCATAAATACAAACTGGATTGAACCAATATATTTAATTTTCTTCATAGGAACTTTGGCTAGGATGATTGTAGTGGGATTTTGGATTCCAAAATTTAAAGAAATAAAACACAAAAAAAAAATAAAAGGAATAAAAGATTTCAAAGATATAATAATAAAAGAAGCAAAACCAACAATTCTAGAAGACGTGCATGAAATTATAGCGATAAAAGACTACATGCAGGAAAAATGATTTAATAAATCCATTCTAAAAAACATTTAAAAAACAAACAGTTCTTCATATGGTATGTTAAAAAAAAATAAATGTCAAAATTGTAATAAAAAAATAAAAAATTCATATAATTTTTGTCCTTATTGCGGTTTTCAAACAAAAGAATCAAAAGAAAAATATGGTCTGTTAGGAAAAAATGATTTACAACCTAAGCAAATAACACCAAAAATATTTACTGGAATTGGAGGAGGAATGATGAATAAAATGATTGGAAGTGCAATAAAAATGTTGGAAAAAGAAATGGGAAAAGAAATGGGAAATTTAAACAATTTACAAAACGGAAAAATAAAATTAATGATTAATGGAAAAGAAATCAAGCCTCAACAAAAATCAACTAAAACAAAACTGAATACAAAATTTCTTCCAATAGACTTTTCAAATGAAAATCTAAAAAAATGGAAATTACTTTCAAAAAAAGAACCTGAATCTAAATTAAAAAGAATAGAGAACAAAATAAATTATGAAATAAAAATTCCAGAAGTAAAATCTATTAAAGACATCTCAATAATCAAATTAGAAAATAGTATGGAAGTAAGGGCAGTTGGAGAAAAAACAGCCTACCTAAAAAGAATTCCAATAAACCTTCCACTAAAAAAATATTCTTTGCTAAAAGGTATTTTGACTCTAGAAATGGATGCTGAATAAATTCTTAAAAACAAATGATCCAACACGGATTTGTGACAAAGTTCTAAAGAACTTTTTATGCACAAAGTTTAAACTTTGCACGTTTCAATATTTTTCAATATTTCAAGAAATCAAGATTTTATCTTGACTTAAACCGTGGACCTCTAAGTTTTTTGTTAAAAAAATTTCATAGGTTCATAGAGAAAATCAATGATCCAACACGGATTTGAACCGTGGACCTCTAAGTTTTTTGTTAAAAAAATTTCATAGGTTCATAGAGAAAATCAATGATCCAACACGGATTTGAACCGTGGACCTCTGCCTTATCAGAGCAGCGCTCTACCAGACTGAGCTATTGGATCATTTAGTATAACTAAATTATAACAGAATTCATTTATAAAAGTTATTATCTAAAAAAATTTTTAGATTTCCATAATTTGACAAAGTAAACCAAAAAGGAAACAAACCAACAAAAACCTTTAAAAACCATTTTCCTATCAATATTCTATGACAAAAGGACTATATCACTATTTAAGAGAAGCATGGAAAAACCCAGATGCTAAGATTTTAAGAGAAAGAATGATTGGATGGAGAAAATCTGAAGTTTTCACAAAAGTAGAAAAACCATTAAGATTAGACCGTGCAAGAGCCTTAGGTTATAAAGACAAAATAGGATTTGTAATAATTAGGGTAAGAATAAAACGTGGAGGTCATAAAAGACCAAGACCAAACAAAGGTAGAAGATCAAAAAGAATGCATACTAGAAAAAATCTAAAAATGTCTTATAAATGGATTGCAGAACAAAGAACTTCAAAAAAATTCACAAATTTAGAAGTATTAAACTCATATCAAATAGGTAAAGACGGACAACACTACTTCTTTGAAGTTATCTGTGTAGATCCCTCAAAATCAGAAATCAAAAATGACAAAACAATCAATTTTATCTGTAAAAAAACAAACCAAAATAGACCGGAAAGAGGTTTAACTTCTGCAGCTAAAAAATCTAGAGGATTAAGAAGCAAAGATCCAACTTCTAAAGCTAGACCAAGTATAAGAGCTGGGCAAAGAAGAAAATCTAGAAATGATGGTGTAAGAAAGAAACATAAATTATAATTTCTAACAATTTTTATCACAATAATCCTTAAATAACTATTTTATTAACTATTTTTATGTCAAAATTAAATTCTAAAAGAAAATATTCTAAAAAACAATATAATATTATTGAAACAGAAACTTCTGACCCATTTCTAAATGATAAAATAAAAATTCTCGAATCCAAATCATTCAGAAGACTTCAAGGAAAAGCACAAGTATATTGTAGAGATTTAAATTTCATAAATCCAAATATAAGAGATAGGGCAATTCATACAAATGAAGTTATTGCTTTATCTGCAAAAATTGCAAAACAACTAAATCTAAATGTTAATTTGGTAGAAGCAATAGCTGCAGGACATGATATTGGACACATACCTTTTGGACATTTAGGAGAAGGAGTTTTCTCAAAATATGCAAATAAAGAATTTAGACATAATATTTTTGGAGTAATTATTGCACAAAAAATAGAAAGAAAAGGAAAAGGATTAAATTTAACTTATGAAACATTAAACGGAATTCTTAATCATTCAAGAGGATCTGCAAAAATAACGTTCGATTCAAAACAAACAAAAGAAGCCACAGTAGTCATGATTGCAGATAAAATTGCATACACTTTAGCAGATATTAATGATGCAATGAGATTGGGAGATCTCAAAGAAATTCCAAAACAAGCTAAAATGCTTGGAAAAAATCAAAGAGAAAGAGAATATAATCTTGTAAAAGCATTGATAAAAGAAAGTAAAAAAAAGAAAAAAATTTCATTTGAATATACTAAAGAAGCAAAAATCTTCAAAGAATTAAGAAATTTCATGTATCATAATTTTTATTTAAAACAAAACAGAAAAAAAGAAAAAGAAATACTGATAAAGGTTATAAAATTCATTAAAGAAATTCTTCCAAAGATAGATCCTTTAATTATTGTTGCTATGATGACTGATTATGAAGTTCAAATAATAAATAAAAAAATAAAAAAAGAAAGAAAAAAAGAATTAAAAAGAAAAATAAAAAAACAAATAGAAATAGAAAAAAAGAGAAAAAAAGGAAAAATCATAAGTGATCCACAAACAGGGATAGAAACAAGATTAGGTTTTTGCGAGGCAATTCCCTACCTAGAAAAATTAAAAATTAACATATATGACCCAAATTTAAACAAAAAAGATTTCAAATACAAATAACTCTTCTTGGAACTATTTTCTACCAACTAATATCCATTCATGTCTTGCAGTGCAACGATTAATTTAGTTATTCATTCTTGAATTAATTTCCTGGAGCCACAATCAAACTAATTAAACTTTCAAAAATCCAAACCTAATTCATGTTCCTGCCATAGCAATAATTAAACATTAAATTCGAGTTATAGTAAGCTATTAATCTTCACCTACTACTTCAAAAAGGTTACATACTCAAATTTATGCAACAATTTTCAAACATAATACAAATAATTTCCAGTAAAACTTAAATAATTCCTTGCCTTAAACTAGATATGACAGAACTAATATTAACAAATACTCTTGAACATAATGATTATAAAACAGAAATATATACAGAAAAAAACTTAAAAGAATTCCTTATGTCAGAATCAATTACTTGTTTATCCTCAAGATTTCAAAATCCTGAAGATTTCTATATAAAAATAATCTTTCAAATACCAGAAACAACAAATCACAAAAATTACAAAATGATTTATTCACATTTAATTCTAAAACTTCCAGATGATTTTAAAACAAAACAAGAACTATCCAAAATACATGGTATTGAAGAAAATAATATAATAGCAGAAGGTTCAGTAACTCTAATGGATACATCCTTACAAACAAAACCTCAAGTTAGATGGTTAATTGTTAAAAACTAAACCTATAAGTAACTTCTTTCTTCCTTAAAATCTAAACTCAAACGATGTCCGTGCCACAGGCGATAATTTAATATTAAATCTTGCGACAGCAAGCAAATTGTTTTAATTCCCAAAAACCAATTATTCAAAAATTCTACCAAAATATTAAAAACTACCTCTCCTTCTTTTCCATATGAAAAAAAATTTCACAACAGAAGAAGCAAAAGAAATTGGTGAAAAATTAGGAATAACTTGGGAAAAATATGATGTAGAACAATTTAGGATTGGCATGAGCGTTGAATTAGAACACGGAACAATTGATTCAAATACAAATGTTTCAAATGATGGCCCGCTAACAACAGGAAAAATTGCTCTAGCACATCTAAACGAATTTGCTGATTATTACACAAGACTTTTGGAAATGGAAGAACAAGCAGAAGAATATTGGAAAACACATTCTGAAAAACATAAAACTTCCAAAGAAACAAAAGAACTTGCGATTAAAGAAGGATTGTCACAAATTCGCTAAAATCTGTTACCCTCCAACTTAAGTTGTGGGCTTGACCGCGGGTTTTGCTAAAGAAAAAGTTTCAAAAATAGAATTCAATTGAAACTTTTTGAGGCGCGAATTTTTACATTCACCCTCGATAATGTGATGCTCACCTTTTCCACAAGGGATGACTCCATTTTACAATGAGCCTCAGAGATACCGTCTCGCCAAAGCTCCCAGCACAATCTTTTTTGAAAAGGCATCCACGACTTGAGGAAAAATTTGAAACACAAAATCCACACAACGATTTTAGTCTAAGTTGTGGTTTCAAAAACAGCCTATAAAAAAATCAATTCAATTTAAGTTTGTTCATAATTTATAAAAATAATTATCTGCTTCTGCTGGAGAATATCAAAATATAAATCTTTTCTAAAAATATTATTCTACCAACCAAAAATCTAAAATTAAACAATACCTTGCTATTGGGCATTGATTTAATTTATCAACTCTAGACCCCCCCCATATAAAAAAGGTTATCCTTTATGGAAACTTTAGTTCAGCAATTTCTCCCAACAAGTATCCTAAAAACTGCATATTATATTTTAATTATAACAACATATGAAAAATATGAAACAAAAGGTATTTAAACATATGAAATATACTTCATATAAGAAGAAGATAAAATGACACACGAATTAATACAATTGCCATTTGAACTAAATTCATTAGAACCACACATAGATAAAGAAACTGTGGAAATCCACTACAGAAAACATCATCAAGGATATGTAAATAAATTAAATGAAGTTCTTGCAAAATATCTAGAATTGCAAGACAAACCAGTTGAATGGTTACTCAAAAATCTTCCTTTAATTTCAGAAGAAATAAGATTACAAGTAATAAACAACGGAGGTGGAGTTTACAATCATAACTTTTTTTGGTCAATACTAAAAAAAGATATTGCATTTAATCCAGAATCAGATATAGGAAAAGAAATAATTTCAAAATTCGCTTCCTTTAATGGGTTCAAAGAACAATTTACAAATTTATCAACAACTCTTTTTGGAAGTGGTTGGATATGGTTAGTTCTAGATTCAAATCAACTAAAAATAATTCAAACATTTAATCAAGAATCTGTAATTTCAAAAAATATGATTCCCTTAATTACAATAGATGTATGGGAACATGCATATTATTTAAAATATAAAAACCTCAGATCAGATTTTATTAAAAACTTCTTCTCAATAATCAACTGGGAAAAAGTGAACAAATTATTTGTAAAAGCAAAACAATAAATTTGCTCACTCTGTTCGTGATTAATAAATTCAATTATCCATTTACCGCCTCGTTATACTACCAACGCGAGACAATAGCGATAATTCAACAAAAATAACGAGCAAAAGCAAGCAATTTGTTTTAATTATTTTCTCCAATAAATTTATTATTTTTTTCTTTTCAAATTAAACTTAAAAATCTTTCCCAAAAACTCTTAAAAACTCTCTTCTCTTATTATTTTTATAAAATGAGGTATCAAAAATTAGCACAATTGTACGAAGAATTATCTTATACCACAAAACGCCTTGAAAAAATAAATATACTTTCAAAATTCTTAGACCATCTAAAAGAAGAAGATTCATATATTCTTTATTTAATCGAAGGAAATATTTATCCGGATTACGATGAAAGAAGAATTGGAATATCAAATCAATTAGCAATAAAAGCAATTTCAAAAGCAACTGGAACAACTCCTGCAAAAGTAACAGCTCAATGGAAAAAAATAGGAGATATTGGTGAAGTTGCAAAAGAATTAACAAAAAATAAAAAACAAACAACTCTTGCATCACATTTAATTACAACAAAAAAAGTAATCGAGAACTTAAGAAAACTTCCAGAATTGGAAGGAAAAGGAACAATAAATAAAAAACTATCATTAATAACAGAATTATTAACTTCAGCTACCCCAATCGAAGCACTTTATTTAGTAAGAACATTAATAGGAGATTTAAGAATTGGTGTTCAAGAATCAACAATAAAATATTCAATTCTAAAGGCATTTTTTCACAACAATAAAGAATATGAAAATAGATTGCAAAAAGCAATCGACAGATCAAATGATTTAGTGGTTGTATTCAAAATAGCAAGGCAAGGAAAAATAAAAGAATTAAATAAAATCAAATTAAAAGTGGGTCATCCAATAAAAGCTATGCTTGCTCAAAAGGCAAAAGATATAGATGATGCATTCAAAAAATTAGGAAAACCCATGGCTATCGAATATAAATATGATGGCTTCAGAATGTTAATTCATAAAATAAATGGCAAAGTAACCCTTTTCACAAGAAGCTTAGAAAATGTAACAAAACAATTTCCAGAAGTAGAAGAATATGTAAACAAATTTATCAAAGGAGATGCATTTATTTTAGATTCAGAAGCAGTAGGTTATGACAGAAAAACAAAAAAATATACAGACTTTCAAAAAATTTCTCAAAGAATTAGAAGAAAATACAAAATAGGTGAACTACAAAAAAAATTACCTGTAGAAATTAATGTATTCGATGTTCTATACTATAATGGAAAATCACAATTAGATGTTACATTCAAAAAAAGAAGAGAACTACTTGAAAAAATTGTAACAAATCATCCTTACAAATTAATTTCATCAAAATACAAAATAACTTCAGATAAAAAAGTTGTTGAAGAATTTTATAAAAAAGCACTAAAAAATAAACAAGAAGGAATTATGATGAAAAGTTTAGATGCAGAATACAAACCAGGAAGAAGGGTTGGTCACATGCTAAAACTAAAACCAGAAGAAAACGAACTTGACTTAGTAATAACAGGGGGAGAATGGGGAACTGGAAAAAGAGCAGGTTGGATTTCATCATTTATTTTATCATGTAAAAAAGGAAACAAATATTTAGAAATTGGAAAAGTAGGAACAGGAGTTGCTGAAAAAGAAACAGAAGATAACAAAATCACCTTCGACAATTTAACCAAATTGCTAACTCCACTAATCATAAAAGAAAAAGCAAAAAACATTAAAATAAAACCAAAAATAATCGTAACAGTTCACTATCAAGATATCCAAAAATCAACAAACTATAACTCAGGTTGGGCATTACGTTTTCCAAGAATAACTTTATTAAGAGAAGACAAACCATTATCAGAAATAGCAACAATTGAAGAAATCGAAGATGATTTTACACATAGCAAACATCAGAGTTATAGGTATGGTTGATAATTTTCAACTCCAACAAAAAATAAAAACCCTTTTCTCTTTCATTTCATATGTCAGAAACATTAAACAAATATCTTTCAGTATCAGTAAAATTTATTCTCCTATTATCAATCATAAACTCGATCAATCTCCACTTATGGCACATAGCTTCCACAAATATGTTTTTACTAATCTTAACCTTTGCTCCACAAATACTGAAAAAATCTTTAAATTTTAAATTCCCAAAACAATTTGAATTAATTCTTTTAGGTTTCGTAACAATAACTCTCTTATTAGGAAAAATCAACACCATTCTAGCACCAATAATGTTCGGCATTGGAACAGGACTAATTGGACTTTTAATCTCCTATATTTTATATTCAAGCAATCAAATAAAAAGAAACTATTTTCTAATTTTACTTTTCTCATTCACATTTGCAATAAGTTTTGGAGTAGCACTAGAACTTCTAAAATTCTATTTAAAACAAATCCTAAATCAACCAATATCTGAAACAATTTATACATTTACAATGATGAATTTAACATATGTTCTAATTGGAGCAATAATCGCATCAATAATTGGATTTGCATATATGAAAACAAGATTCTCTTTCATTGAAAAAATTTTAAAAAAAATAACCAAAATAAATCCAGAACTATTCAAAAAATCAGACTCAATAGAAGAAATAATACAAGAAATAAAACAAGGCGAAGGAGAAACACAAGAATTCAAATCAACATTAAGAACTAATCTCCACATAAACCAACCAGATAAAAAAATAGAACATAGTATTCTAAAAACAATAACTGGATTCCTAAATTCAAAAGGAGGAATCATTTATATTGGAATCACCGACGAAGGAAAAGTTTTAGGAATAAAAAAAGACAATTTTGAAAACCCAGATAGATTCCACTTACACTTCACAAATTTATTTAAACAAAAAATAGGAAAAAAATATTTAAATCTAATTAACACAAAAACAATCCAAATAAAAGATAGACATATCTTCAGAATAGAATGTAAAAAATCCAAAAAACCAATTTTCATAAAAGATGGAAAAGAAGAATTTTTTTACACAAGAATCGGACCCCAAACAACAGAACTTAAAGGATCAGAATTAATTGAATATGTAGAAAAGAAATTTGGGAAGAAGTAATTCTTAAAATTTATGTAATTTTTGTGTATCTAACTTTTCAGAAATTATCTCTTCAAGTTTTGAAGGTGTTAATATATCTCTTTCAATTCCAATTGAAATTAAATATTGATTTACTAAGTTCATTCCCCCATTAGAAAAAGTTGGTCCTGCAATAGAATCTTTACGAATATACATTGTATCATTAGTCATTGACTCATATGTTCCTCTCCCAAAAGATTTGTGATGTGTAATAGTAATTGTAGAACTTGATTTTAATCCAATCTGACCATCTTTCCCTTTTTTCCTCAAATAAACTTCCCAATCTAATTTGTTATTAAATATTTTCGCAATTGTTAAAGCTTCTTTATCCGTTATTTGGTTTAATTTCCTTAAACCTTTAGATACATCATAACCAAATGCAGCATATATTTTTTTAATTTCTTCATCCATAATTTTTTTATAACTTATTTATTTAAAAGGATTTATATATTCTAAACTAACCTTTTCCAAAATTCCTTTAAAATATTCCGAAAACCTTTATAAAGGAATATGTCCTTTAAAAAGAATGACGACAACAAAACCTAAAAAAGAATCAGAATATAAAATTCAAAATATTGTGGCAACAACCTCATTAGAAAAACCTGTTCCTCTAACAAAATTGGCAAGAACACAACCTAATACAGAATATAATCCTGAAACATTTCCAGGTTTAGTTTTAAGAGTTAAAGAACCAAAATCAGCAGTTTTAGTATTCTCCTCAGGAAATTTGGTATGCACAGGAACAAAATCTTTAAGTCAAGTACGAAAAGTAATTGATGAAGTAATTAAACAATTAAAAAAAGTAAATGTAAATGTAACAATTAAACCAAAAATCACTGTGCAAAATATTGTAGCTTCAGGAACAATCAATTTGCAACTTAATTTGAACTACTTAGCATTAGAAATGGAAAATACAGAATATGAACCAGAACAGTTTCCAGGGTTAGTATACAAACTAGAAAATCCTAGTGCAACATTTCTACTTTTTTCAAATGGAAAACTTGTTTGTACAGGAACAAAAAATAAAAAAGAATTGGAAGAATCTATGGAAAAACTTCTCAAAAATGTAAAAGAAGCTTTGAAAGGTTATAAAAAAGCTAAAGTACAAAAATAAGTTAAATTATTTCATTTATAATCCAACTAATCAAATTTCCCAAAAAACCTTTTTTTAAATATTTGCAAAAACCTAAACTTAACCAATATCCTCATCGAAACCCTAATTAAACATATTAATACGAACAAAGGCTAACAATTTGTCTTTGCCCTTTGTTTAAAAAAATTATATTTGTGTATAAAAACTTCTCCCTTTAAAACTAATTGCCCAAAAATCCCAATCTATTACAATCATTTTTATAAATCGTATATACATTTCTTAAATATGGATGATATAGATTTCACACAAACACTACCAGAAGAAAGAGATGAAGAAAAAAAAGATGAATATAATTCTAAACAAGAAGAATTAATTCTTGAAGCAAAAACTTTCATAACTTCATATAAAGAAAAACTAAAATCCTCCCTAAGGGATGAAAATAATGTAATTTACATAGATTTTATGGAAATTGCAGAAGAAACACCTTTCCTATCAGAAGAAATTGTCAAAAATCCAGAAGAAACTCTGAGAAGTATGGAAGTTGCAATTGAAGAAATGGGTTTAGCAACAAACGTAAGAGTAAGGCTTTTCAATCTTCCAAAATCAAATGATGTTTTAATTAGAAATATCAGAGCAAAACATCTAAACGAATTAATTGTTCTGGAAGGAATTATTAGGCAATCCTCAGACGTAAGGCCACAAGTAGTAAATGCAAAATTTGAATGTCCAAGTTGTGGAACAATAATTTCAGTATTACAAATAGAAAAAAAATTCAGAGAACCATCACGTTGTTCATGTGGAAGAAGAGGTGCATTCAGATTAATTTCAAAAGAAATGGTTGATACACAAAGATTAATTATAGAAGAAGCACCAGATATGCTTCATGGTGGAGAACAACCAAAAAGAATTAATGTTTTTGTAAAAGAAGATCTGGTAGATCCAAAAATGGAAATAAGAACAACTCCTGGTTCAAGAGCAAAAGTAATTGGAATTTTAAAAGAAGTTCCAGTTCCCCTTTCAACAGGAGGGATGTCAACAAAATTCGAATTGGCAATAGAAGTAAATAACATTATTCCAATGGAAGAAACATTCGAAGAATTAGATATAAATGAAGAAGATGAATTACAAATTAAAGAACTTGCAGCAGATCCAAATGTTTATGAAAAACTAAGAGCCAGTGTGGCTCCATCCGTCTGGGGACTTGATGAAATAAAAGGATCACTATTACTTCAATTATTTGGGGGAGTAAAAAAAATGAAACCAGATGGCCAACACTCCAGAGGAGACATGCACATAATGATGATTGGGGACCCCGGTGTTGCAAAATCAGTTATTCTGGGGTTTATGGCCAGTATTTCACCAAAAGGACGTTATGTAGTGGGAAAATCAACTTCAGGTGCGGGTTTAACAGCAACAGTAGTAAAAGATGAGTATCTAAGAGGTTGGTCTTTAGAAGCAGGAGCAATGGTTTTAGCAAACAAAGGACTTGTATGTATAGACGAATTAGAAAAAATGACTCCTGAAGATCAATCATCAATGCACGAAGCAATGGAACAACAAACCGTTACAATTTCAAAAGCAAATGTTCAAGCAAGTCTAAAAGCAGAAACATCTGTTCTTGCAGCAGCAAACCCTAAATTTGGAAGATTTGATCCTAGCCAAGGAATTCCCCAACAAATTAATTTGCCTCCTGCGCTAATTAATAGATTTGATGTAATTTTTACAATGAGAGATATTCCAAGTAGAAGCAATGATACAAAAGTTGCAGATCACATATTATCAGAACATCAAACAGAAGCAAAAACAATGATAATTGAAAAAGATTTATTTAGAAAATATATTGCCTATGCAAGACAAAGAGTTCAACCAAAATTAACAAATGAAGCAGTAGAAAAAATGAAAGAATTTTATGTTAATCTAAGAAATAGACCAATGCTTGAAGGAAAAGAAATGAGAACCATTCCAATTTCAGCGAGACAATTAAACTCATTGGTAAGAATGGCAGAAGCAGCAGCAAAAATACGTATGTCAGAAACAGTAGACGAAACAGATGCAGAAGTTGCAATAAAACTAATGAAATATTATCTAGAACAATCAGGAATGGATGAAGATGGAAACATTGACATGGATAAAATAACTGGAAGAATGCCTTCAAGTAAAAGAAATAAAATATTCACAGTAAGAGATACAATCTATGCATTAACAGAAGAGGTAGGAGAACTAGTTCCAATAGAAAAAGTAATAGAAAAACTAGAAGGCCAAATAAAAGAAGAAGATATTGAAGAAGCTATTGAAAAACTAAAAAGAGAAGGTACCCTCTTCCAACCCAGAAGAGGATTTATTCAGAAGGTTTGATTGCCTACCATTATCAATAATATTTTAAATATGAAAATCTTAAAATAAATATGGCTACAAAAAGAAAAATCGATGGCCAATGTTATGAAGTTAGAGAAAGAAATACTTCTGGTGGCAAAAAAGGTACAATAATCAGAAAATGTCCAAAAAAAATTTCCAAAAAAAAGAGCGCGACCAAATCTAAAAAAGGATGGGGTCGCCCATATGGATACTAATATAATTATTCTTCTCATCCAAATTATTACTGCAATAATAACTGTTGCATATGTTATTTTAATTTCAAAAACTATAAAATCAAATAAAGAATTAAATCAAAACAGCCTTTTCAATGAAATAATTAAGCAAGAAAGATATCTCAAAATAAAATTATTAGAATATAGGAATAAAATTAATTCCTTAAAGAATCCAAATAAAAAAGAAGAAGCAATGTTAGACTATGACACAATGCTATTTAATTATTATGAATTTTTAGCAATTTGTTTATCTAAAAATATTGTTCAAGAAGAAAAAGCCAAATTATTTTTCCTAACTCCTCTGAAAAGCGTGAGAGAAATGTTTGAAAAAAGTATACTTTTTAAAAAAAACTTTGCTAAAAAAGAGGATTATCCAGGAATACAATGGTTAATTAAAAAATGGAATATCTAATTTCCTATTTTAAAATTCACAAGGCCTTATTGTAAAATAAGGTTATCCTTTAGGGAAACCACGTTCATGAATTTTATTCTACCAATCCTGAACTCCACTCAGCAAATCTTCCATCACCCATAAATCCACATAAATATTTAAAAAAGAACATTTCTTTCAACACCCATGACAGACCAATTTAAGCGAAACATTGCTTACAAATATAGAATAGGAGATATACTTTTAGCAAAACCAATTTTTGATAATGATAAATTCCTGTATCTAGAATTAGGAGAAACAAAAATATCAAGAGTGAATATTATTGGAAACATTGTAGATAAATATGATAGCGAAGGAGATAAACAATACTCTTTCTTTACATTAGATGATGGTTCAGGACAAATAAAATTAAAATCCTTTGGAGAAGACTCATTGAAATTTAAAGGAGTTATGCAAGGTCAAACAGTTGCAGTAATTGGAACAGTAAGAAACTGGAACAATGAAACATACATTCAATTAGAAATTATTTCTGAAAAAGATCCAAGATATTTACTTTTAAGAAAATTAGAAATTGAAAAAACAAGAAAAGAAAACACAAACCCCATTAAAAATAAGGAAGAAATTATTGCACTTAAAGATAAAATTCTAGATGCAATCAAAAACTCTGAAGAAGAGGGAGGAATGGATACAGATAAAATAATTACTAGTTTTAGAGAGGCATCACCCGATTTAATTAATCAAGAAATTCAAAAACTTTTAGAAGAAGGAATTATTTTCGAACCAAGACCTGGTCGATTAAGATATTTAGGTTAAAATTCTTAACAATGAAAACAAAAAATTATAATCAAATTTTTAAAGAATTTAAAAAAGTTCACAGAGGTATTTACCTGTTACAATTAAATTCTTTAAATAAAATAGAAAAAGGTAATTTAGAAATAATTGTAAAATTTAACAAACCTCAAGATGAAATAAAAGATATGAATCTAATAAAAGAATATCAAGAAGTTCCAATAATTTACAAAGAAAATTTAAATAGAAAAATTAAGACAATTGATTTTCAAAAATATAACAAAACCAATTATAGAAAATAAAAAATTTTGGTAATCAATCAGCTTTCCTGACAATTTTATAATCTAAATTATTTTTACCAAATATCTTTTTCAGCTTAACTACAGAATGAAAATTTTCCCCCTCCTTTTCATTCAATCTTATTTCTAATTTTTTTGCATCGACTACAATGCCTTCACCTTCCACATTCTCATGAATCTCAAAAAAATAAGGTTCAACTTCAAAAAATTCTGCATCTTTGAATATTTTTTTAGATAAATCATAAACTTTTTTGTATTTAGTAATTCCAGTAAAAGTATTAACTCTGCCATCAGCAAAACGCTTAACTTTAGAATAATATTCTAAATTGATATTTGGATAATTTTTCAAATTAATTTCTTGCATATCAACTACCATCCAAAAATCAACATTCACCCTTTAATAATAATTTGTTTACTAGAGAATATAGTTCAATAATCTTTTCTCCCCCAATAATTTTAACCTCATTTCACATTCCGTTAGTGGCAATAATAAAATTTGCTTTTTGCCCTTTTGCCTCAACCCAATAATCTTAAAAACTACTTCTTTCTATAATTTCTATGGAAGATTATGAAAAATTATTAGATGATGCTTATGAAAAAGTAAAAATTGTAGGGGGTTCAGATGAAAGATTTGAAATTCCTCCAATACAAGGATTTTTCCAAGGTAAAAAAACAATCCTTACAAACTTTTTTCAAATTGCTTCACATATAAGAAGAGAACCAGAACATATTCTAAAATTCTTAACAAAAGAACTAGCAACAAAAGCCATAATAGAAGGAGAAAAAATAGTTATTAATATGAAAGTATCAAGTAAAAAAATAAATCCAAAAATGCAACAATATGCAGAAGAATTTGTTTTATGTAAAGAATGTAAAAAACCAGATACAGAATTAATAAAAGAAGGTAAACAAACATTAATTCATTGTCTTGCTTGCGGTGCAAAACATCCAGTACGAACAAAAATTTAATTTTATATTTCTGATAAAAATAAGTTAACTCCTTTGAATTATAACTCAAAATAATAATCCAAATAATTAAATTCATCACACACACAAAATTTTAAATACCAGATATAATCTAAAATTTTTTTCGTTAGAAAATAATTATCCACAATACTCTCAAAATAAATTATTGTAAATCTGTAAAATATTCAATAATTTAAACTCAACTGATGCCTTTGCCATTGGAACGCTAATTAAACAATATCAATTCTAAAATTGTTTAGCAAAATTCTATTTAAAACTCATTCTTCTCACGTTCAAAACCTTTAAAAAAAGAAATTGCTTTAGTGATTTGTTCTAATAAGAACCTAAATTAAATAGAAGGGAGGAAAAAAATGGCAATACAAGGATACAGCGTTAAAGCGAAAAAAAAAGTAGACATTCAAGAACCTGCAATCAGTTTAACTAAGAGAGGAGGATTTATTGCAAAAGGGAAATGCCCTGAAACAGGAATAACTGTTTGTGCAATGATGTCTAAAGAAAAAGCAGAAAAAGCAATCGCAGATGGCGAAGCTAAAAAAGCTTACACAGACGAAGAGATTAAAATTATTGAGGCTAAAAAAGCTAAAAAATAAATTAATTAAACTCTTAAATTTTTATTTTTTTAATTATTAAATCGAAGGAGAAAGAAAATGTATGTAAATATAATCAATTCATATAGAACAGTTATCACAGTTTGCGATAAGGAGTTATTAGGTAAAACTTTCGAAGAAGGAAATAAACAATTAGACATAAAAGAATCTTTCTATAAAGGAGAAGAAGGGAAAATAATGGCTACTGAAGAAATAAAAAAAATTATTCAAGTTTGGGCACAAGAAGACGCAACATTTAATATTGTGGGAGAAAAATCAATACAATTATTTTTACAAAAAAATATTATAGATAAAAACTCAGTTAGAAATATTAATAAAATTCCTTATGCAATGATTTTACTTTAAGTCTTACAAATCTAAACTTTTCTCAAATAAAATTTATATAATCTAAACTAAATTAATATCTTCGCCAATAACAATAATTTAATTTTTAATTTTAATAAAATTTTTCTCTTTCAACCACCAAACTTATAAACCAAATTCTCAATAAATTAATATGGCATTTAAAAAAAGAACCAACAAATACAGTAGAAATGTTGATGAACCAAAAATTATGAGAGCGCCACTTCCAAAAGGAAGAGAAATGATTGGAATAATTGAACAAAGGTATGGGGGAAATAAAATGAAAGTCAATTGCGTTGATGGAAAAGAAAGAATAGGCAGAGTTCCAGGAAGACTAAAAAGATATTTATGGTTAAGACCTAATGATGTTATCATTATCGAACCTTGGGAACTAGATAACACAAAAGGAGATATTCTTTTAAAATACAAACCAAATCAAATTAAATGGTTAAAACAAAACGGTCATTTAAAAACAGAAGAAGACGAATTTTAATTATCAAATTTCAAAAAATAAAATAATTTATAATTTAAATAAATTTTTTTCTTTAAACTCAACATATTTTTTAGATAAATTAACACAAATAGATTGTAAATCCTCTTCAAAAAGTAAATTGCCTCTCATTCTAGAAGTTTCTTCTAAATGAATATAATCACAATACTCTGTATCAAAAGATTTTTGAAATTTAATAATTGGTTTATTTTTTTTAATTCCAATTGAAATCAATTCTTGCTTTTTATTTATTCCCAAAGGATAATATTCTCCTTCTTTTTTAAAAGATAAATTAGGTGAAATATTCCCTTCATCTTCAAAAACTTTTTCAAAAATATATCCTGAATTTTTTAAAGGAGAGACTAAATTAAAACTTGGATCAATTACATAAGAATTAGAATTTTTAATTATCTCTTTTTTTATATTGCCCTTGAGTTTTAAAAAATTTCGAGAAATTTTTTTTGTAAGCAAAAGATTATAAAAATGAACATCTTGTTCTCCATTAAAATATTTTGGTTCTCTTCCCAAAACTTTTACTAAATTTAAATGAGAATTGGATTTACAAAAATCTCTTGTTAATTTAATACAATCTCCCTCTCCAAATTTATCTCCTTTATAAAAATCTTTAATTTCAATATTTCCTTTAGAATCATACTTAAATTTAAAATTATTATTGATTAAATTAAATCTTCCATAACGATAACCTTCCATTCTTTTCAACAAATCTTTTTCCAAACTACCCATAATATTTTTTCTTCATACAACTTTATAAAACTTTCTTAATATAACTCTTAAAGAATAACAACAATTAACCCCAAAACTTATAATCCTTTTTTTCTCCATTAATTCATGCAAACAATATTATCAGAAAAAATAGTCAGAATAATAAAAAATAAAAAAAGACTTGAAAAACTCCTAAATGTAAAAATAACAAATAAAGGGAAAGAAGTCACAATAAATGGAACTGTAGAAGAGGAATATAAAGCAATGAAGGTAATTGATGCACTAAACTTTGGTTTTAGCTTTTCAGCAGCAATTTCAATTAAAAAAGAAGATAGAATATTCGAAATAATCAATATAAAAGATTACACAAATAAATCAAACCTAGAAAGAATTCGGGGAAGAATAATTGGGAAAAGTGGAAAAGCAATTGGAACACTAGCTAATCTAACAAAATGTTATATTGAATTAAAAGACAATCAAGTTGGGATAATTGGAGAATCAGAATATATTGAAGGAGCAACAGAAGGAATAGTAGAAATAATCCAGGGAGCAAAACATGGAAATGTCTACAAAGGATTAGAAAAAAACCAACCAAAACCAATTTATGATTTAGGGTTAAGGAGTGAAAAAGAGCCAATAACTATGAAAGAATATGAAAAAAGATTAAAAGAAAAAGAATAATTAATCCATAAATTTTGTTTTTATACCTTCTTTTATTTCAGACATTATTTTTTTAGAACCATAACTTACCCTACATGCTCCAAATTCATGTCTTCTTTTTCTTACCTTAGAAATAGATTGATAAATATAAGATTTAGTAAATTGTTCTAAAGGTATTTTTAATTTTTTACTCCAAAAAGTTTTAGCTTTTTGTTCATCCAAATGTTCCCAAATATATAATCTACATTTTAATCTTTTTTCTTCAACATCAAAATATTTTCTAAACCAAAAAACAAAATAAGCTAAAACATTAGGGTCGGTATTTGTTAATGCAATAAAACTATCTTTAGTTTTATCTCCCTCTCCCCAATAAAGCATTAACCCTAATTCTTTAGACATCTCCATATATCGGTAAATACCGCTTAGATTATAAATTTTTCTAAACAAAAACTTTTAAATACAAATTTTCTAACATATTAATATATATGACCTGGTAGCTCAGTGGTTAGAGCGATCGGCTGTTACTCTTTCGGGAGCAGTGACCGATAGGTCGCAGGTTCAAATCCTGCCCGGGTCGTATTTATTTAAAAATTTTTCATCAAAAAACTTCTCGCTCCGCTTAATTAAATTACTCAACACAAATTTAATTTTCACTCCGCTTTTAGTGAAAATGGAATTAATTGAAAAACATCTTCTCTATCAAATTATTATATTTCCAAAAAACCTTTAACCCCTATGCACGCAGTACGACGATTAATTAAAATTATCAACTCTAACTATAAATAACATTCTTCAACTTAGACACAATTAAATCATGAGAATAATTTTTCTTCAAAATTTCAAGATTTTTATTAATCCAATTCTTCCTCATAATTTTGCTAGATAATAATTTAATCACAGAATCAATCTTTTTATTATCAATAACAAATTTATCAAAAGATATTAATTTTAATTTAGATTTAGAAATATCTTTTTTATAAACTGGATATTCATAAATAATAGGGGGCAATCCCGAAGCTAAAACCTCTAATAAATTATTTCCAAATCCTTCAACATCACTAAAATAAGTTGCAATCCCATTTAACTGCGCAAAAACCTTTGGATAATCTAAAAAATCCAAATTAGTCTTATCAAAATAATCCTCTGCAAAAACCAAAAAAACATTTTCTTCTTTAAATTGTTTTTTTAATTTTCTATTTAATTTAATCAAGTCTTGTTTCATATTTATAGGATCATTACCAGAAATCAAAAAATAAATTGCTTTATATTTCCCCTCTTTCTTCAATTTCTTCAAAAGAGAATAACAAAATTTCAATGCAAAATCAATTCTTTTTCTATGAACCATTCTTGTAGGTTGCAAGCAAAATAAAGTATCTTCAACAAAAAAACCTTTTTTGCCCAAAAAATCATAAATATTAAAATCTCTAAAAAAATCATGAACTAATTTTCCAAACTTATTATCTTCCAAATCATTAAAATTCTTAATAAAAGTATTAGTGGTATTAAAAATAAAATCATAATTTTTTTCTATTTTCTTATAAAATCCAGGATATTTTTTATCAACTTCTTTAAAAAAATTCTTGGCAACATCCCATTGTAAACTATTGATAAACAAAATATAATCTACATAAGGTCCAGGTAAACCATCAATTAAATATTCCTTAATATCTTTCGAAGGTTTAGAAAAAGATTTTCTCTCTAAATGAGAATCATGCCACCATAAAATATATTTTGGAACAAATAATCCATTTTCTTTTCTTTCTTTAAAATATCTACTTAAAGCCATAGACATAATAAAATTGACAGGATGACTAGAATTATGTGCAATCAAAACATCAATCTTATTTTTCTTAACAAATTTTTCAATAGTAAATTTTGCAAATTCAATTGCTTTCTCAATTTTAAATTTATGATCTTTACTTAACAATTTACTATAATTTTCCAGAGCTAAAAGATTAACAGAATTACCATTCCATAAAATTCTAGATTCAGTTATTTGTTTTGATTTGACTTTTGATTTCCCAATTAAATAATAAATTTTATTTAAAGGAACATTCATGTTTTTGTGAAGCACTCCCTCAAGTTGTTTCATAACAATAGAAACTCCTTCGTCATCTCCAAATAAAGAATGAACCATCCCATATCTTAATTTAGAAGTATCTCCTCTTCTTTTATTAAAAAATAATTCCATAATTTATATACTAAAAATTAACTTAAAAACATTTGCATGATTAAATATTAAAAATAAATAAATTATCTTTTTTTCCTAGAACTATCCTTTGAAGATCTCCTACCTACATCTCTTCCTCGCGAAGGTCCACGAGAATCATTTCTACCTCTTGAAAAACCACCAATCCTCCCAGAATCTCTCCTACCTGAGTCTCTCCTACCAGATGAATCTCTTCTCTCTGAATTCCTTCCATTAGATGAATCACGAGTTCCAAAATTGCTTCTCCCCCTTCCAGAAGATTCTTTCTTAACAAAACAATTAGAACAATAAACGGGCCTACCAGTTATTGGTTTAAACGGAATTTTACAAGGTTTTTTACACTTTGAACAAACAGCATCAAACATTTCTCTATCTCCACCAAATGATCTTCTATTTTGATTATTATCTCTACGTTGAAAGCTACTCCTTTGGTTGTCTTTTCCTCTAGATTGAAATCCGCCACTTCTTCTAGAATTATCATTTCTATCTTTCTTAACAAAACAATTAGAACATAAAACTGGTTTTCCATTAGTTGGTTTAAATGGAACTTTACAAGGTTTTTTACACTTTGAACAAACAGCATCAAACATTTCCCGGTCACCACTCTGCCTATTTCTATCTCCAAATTTAGAACCTCGAGAATTTCTCCTACCTTCCTTAAATGAATTCCCTCTTGATTGTCTCCTATCAGGTTTATCATCTCTTCTATTAAAATCTTTTTTAACAATTTTAGCAACAGCCTTACTAATTCCTTTCTGTCTTGGCTTTCTTCGAGGAGCAGGCCTATTGTTAACATATTCCTTAAAACTTGATTCTTTGGGTAAAGGTTTTTCTCTTCTCATAAAAAAATCAGATAAAATTCCCTTATAATAGTATGTATTAAAAAATCTTCCTCCCAAAACCCTTTTAATCCAAAAATATATTGTAATTCTATGAAACTATTCACAAAAAACCAAAAACCAAAAATTTTAGTAGGGATGTCCGGAGGAGTGGATTCGTCAGTGGCAGCACTACTTTTAAAAAAACAAGGCTATGATGTCCACGGAGCATTCATGAAAAATTGGTCAGACACAAAAAATAAAATTACTGGACAATGCGCATGGGTTGAAGAAAGAGAACACGCAATCAAAATAGCCTCACTTTTAGAAATCCCAATAATAACTCTAGATTTCGAAAAAGAATACAAAGAACTAGTGGTAGACGAAATGTTCAAAAAATACAAAAAAGGAATAACTCCAAATCCCGATATTGACTGTAATCAAAAAATAAAATTTCCAATGTTTCTAAAAGAAGCAAAAAAAAGAGGAATAAATCTAATTGCAACAGGACACTATGCTAGAATAAAGAAAAAAAACAATAAATTTTCCTCTTCTAATAATTCTGCTCCAGGGGTGAGCGGTCAGGGGATGAATGGTGGAAGTAAATTCATCTACGAACTTCACAGAGCAAAAGACGAATCAAAAGATCAATCATACTTTTTATATCGTCAAAATCAAAACGATTTAGCTCACACAATATTTCCAATAGGAAATTTAACGAAAAAAAAAGTTAGGAAAATTGCAAAAAAACACAAATTCCAAAACGCAGATAAAAAAGGAACAGTTGGAATATGTTTTATCGGAAAAATAAATTTAAAAGATTTTTTAAGCAAAAGAATAAAACCAAAAAAAGGAAAAATCCTTGATCCAAAAGGAAATAAAATAGGAGAACACGACGGAATATACTATTACACAATCGGTCAAAGACTAGGACCAAGATACGGGTTTGATCTAAAACGTCAAGACCCAAAAACAAAAAGAATGATAAAATGGTATGTAGCAAAAAAAGACGCCAAAAAAAATATAATAACAGCAGCACCAGAAGGCCATAAAATACTACTAAGAAAAAAAATAAATGTAACAAACTTACACCTAATAGATATAGAAAAAAAAGACTTACCCAAAAGAGTTTTAGTAAGAATTAGGCAAGTAGGAGAATTAATGCCAACAACACTAGCAAAAAAAGGAAAAAACATTATTGCAACTTTAGATAAAGCAATAACAGGTGTTTCTGAAGGACAAGCAATAGTGCTTTATGAGGGAACTAAGTGTTTGGGTGGCGGAGTTATTGATTTTTAGAAGATAAAACACTCGCTCAATTAAATCGCTAAATGCAGATTTACTTTTCACTCATTCCTTTTTTGAAATAAACAATTATTTGCAAACAAATTTCACTTTAAATTATTAGATTTCACAAAAAAACCTTATCAAATTTTCCCAGATAATTATTTTCTCTAAATTTCCGAATTACTTCGTGAAATTTATCTTTTTCTTATAACCAAATCAAACCAACCCAAAAAACTCTTTCTTAACCTTCTCAAAACACTTACTATTCAATCGACCAATTTTCTTAACAATAATTACCTTATCAATTGTAAATAATTTATCAACCTTAACCAAACTCTCCACAGGTAAAGCCCCTTCAGACAAACAAAAATTATTAATCAAAACTGAACCTTTTCTTTCCTTCAAATTAGATGTAACTCCACAAACAATTAAAGCATCACTATTTTTCTTAGATAAAACTACAACTGGTCTCTTCTTAATAGAATGTAAATTGGAAAAAGGAAAAGGAACAATCAAAATATCGCCTTGATTAAAAATCATTCCAAACCTCATCTTCTGGATTATCCCAAATTTTACCCAAACTCTTTTCAGAATGTTTTAACAAATCACTAAAATCATCATCTTTAATTTTTTTCAAAATAATAACATCTTCCGATCTTGATAATAAAAGATTATCTCCAGAATAAATTGATAAAGCTTCCCTCACAACCATTGGAATAGAAATCTGCCCTTTATCTGTAACTTTAATTATTTTTTCATCCATTCAAAAGTAAGAATTTCCTTACTTATAAATTTTTCTAACCTTCCTTCCCTCTTTCATCATAACATCATAAACATATTTTCTATACAAAGGAAATTTTTCTTCTAATCCCTTAATCCCCCAACCATAAATATTATTCATAGCAATTCCAACAGCAGGAGAACGATTTTTTCCAGCCATACAATGAATCATAATATTATCAACTTTATTTTTAACTTCTTCAAAATCATCCAAAATCTTTTTAGCCATATTTTCATCAAATAAAGTATACCTTCCAGAAGGGTGCCCTTCACTTTCTAAAAAATCAACAAAATTCCCATAATTAACATCATCAAAACCTCTCAATATATGATTACTATATTTATTCCAACATTCATTCCAAATTCCTCCAGAAAGAATATCTTCTGGTTTTATCCAACCATATTCTTTCCAATCCTTGGGCCACATATCATTAAAATCATACCTATTTATCTTCACCCAATTCTCACTCTCTTTCAAAGGATTAAAAAAAATTAACTGATCAAAGGGAGCCTCAATACGAAGCCCATAACTATTTTCTTTAGGTTCATACTTTAAAGCTTCTCCAAAAGATAAAATTTCTAATTTCATAACAAAATAAAGATTTTGAACTATTTTAATCATTCGTATTAGCCCTCAAAGATATTATTTAATTTCATCAAATATGGAAAGAAAATTCTTCAAACAACTCTTATCTGCCCCATTCAATCATATCTTAATCCTCCCTTTAATTCTTTTAGATATATTCACAGAACTTTATCACCACCTTGTATTTCCATTACTAAAAATTCCCTTAGTTAAAAGATTACATTATATCAAAATTGGTAGACACAAATTAAAATATTTAAGCTTCCCAAATAAAACATCTTGCACATATTGTGGATATACAATTGGTTTAATACATTATCTTTCAGAAATAGGTGCAAGAACTGAAACATACTGGTGTCCAATAAAACATCAGCAATCAAAAAATTTCATTAATCCAAAATATCATAAAAAATTTGTAGAATATGGTAATAAAAAAGCTTATTGGAAATATAAATTTTAAAAATTTCAATCAATATAAATTGATTAGATTTAAAAATCTAAACTTCACCGATGTCTGCCAGTGACAACGAATAATTTAATTTTATCTATCCTAAACTTTAATTTAACTTATAACAAATAACCCAAAACCCATAAAAACCCCCTCTCCCTTATTCAATCATGGATACAATAAGAGCAATCCAATCAAGAAGAAGTGTTAGGAAATACAAAGATAAAAAACCAGATTGGAGGGATATTCTAGAAGCAATTAATTCTGCACAATATACTCCAATGGCAGGAGATGTTTTCACATTAAAATTTATAGTAATAGATAAACTAAAAACAATGCAAGAAATTGCAAAATTTTCTGAACAAGAATTTATTCAAGATGCAAAATATGCAGTAGCGTTTGTTTCAAATCCAAAAAAAACCAAAATATTATACAAAGAAAGAGGAGAAAGATATCTAAAACAACAGGCAGGAGCAGCAATTCAAAATTTCATGCTTCATCTAACAAATCTCGGATTATCAACATGTTGGATAGGGCATTTCAACGATGAAAAAATAAAAAAATTACTAAAAATTCCAGAAACAAATGAGGTGGAAGCAATAATAACAATCGGATACGAAAAATTTAAACCAAAATTAAAAAAAGAAAAAGGGAACATAGATAAAATACTCTACTTCAACGAATGGGATAATAAACGAATGGATGAAATAAAAAAAGTTGAAGGCAGAGGTCCAGGTTGGTATTAATCTAATTCTACTTTAACTCCCTCTCTTTTTAACCAATCAATTGTATTTTTAGAATATTTATCACGAATATTATTTCCAATTAAAGAAAGATACATTAGCCCAGGCAATTGCGTCAAATTAAAAGGAATTCTCTCCAAACCACAATCATTTAAATATAATTCACTCAAACTTTTCAACTTCACAATTGTTTTAGGGATAGTTTTAATTTTACATCTAGACAAATTCAAAAAATTTAACTTATCCAAACCACAAAGTTCTTGAGGAAATCCTTCAACCAAATCTTCGAGAATCACTCTATCCACTCTCCCTTTATTCAATTTAAAATTTATCCCTTTAAGCCCTTCCAAATATAAAGCATGTTTATTAAAAAATTTCTTGATTATATAATAATCTTTCTTCAAAATTGCTTCCCCTTCAATCCAATTATAATTTTGACTATTAAGAGGAATAAAAAAATTCTCCCCCTCAATTATTTCGGTTTTGTTTCCTCTCATAACAAAATACTTCAAATTAAACAATTCTTCCATAAAAATCTAATAATTCCAGGACTTTTAAGAATTATTATACTAAAAATAAAATAAAAAGCAAAAACTCAAGAAGAACCCTATTTTCTTCTTGAGCTTTAAAGTTAAAATAAAAATGTAATAATGCTTTATTAATTTAACCTAAGATATCAATTCCTAGATCAGACATTTCCCTTGAAACAGGCATTGTTTGTTCTTCAAATTCTTTACCTAATACATAAGGAGATTTAACTCCAGTCATAATAGTAATCACTCTAACTTTTCCAACAAAGTCTTTAGCAATTCTAGCACCAATTATAACTTGTGCATCAGAACTTAAATTATCTGAAACAGTTCTACCAATCGCATCAAATTCTTCAAGTTTCAAATCAGGGCCACATGTAATATGCACTAATGCACCGCTTGCACCTTTATAATCCACATCAAGTAGAGGATGAGTAAGGGCTTGCTTAACAGCTTCAGTAACACGATCTGCAGCATCTGATTCACCAATTCCAATAACCGCAACTCCGCCGTTTCTCATAACAGAAGAAACATCAGCATAATCTAAGTTAATTAAAGAAGGTAATGTAATTGTTTCGACAATACCTTTAACCATTGTACTAACAAGTTCGTTAGCAACAGCAAAAGCTTGTTCCAAAGGTAATTGTCCTGCAATATCCACCAATCTATTGTTATCTAAAACAATACAAGTATCAGTAGATTCTCTTAATTCCGCTAATCCAAATTCAGCTTTATCAATTCTAGCTTTTTCAGATTCAAAAGGCATTGTAACAACACCAATAACAACAGCACCAGTTTCTCTAGCCAATTGAGCAACAACTGGAGCAGCTCCTGTTCCTGTTCCTCCACCCATTCCAGCAAGGACAAAAACCATATCAGAACCACCAACAGCCTTTTTCAAGTCAACCAAAGCCTCTTTAGCTGCTTCTCTACCCTTTGTAGCTTTACCACCTGCACCTAATCCTCTTGTTAACTCTTTACCAATTAAAATTTTCTCATCAGCTTTAGTAACAGAAAGATGTAGGGCATCAGTATTAGAAGCATAAACCGTAGCACCATTGATACCTTTATTGAAAAGCCATGTAACCATATTGCATCCACAACCACCAACACCAATTACTTTAATTGAAGCTTTACCAGCTCTCAACTCATCAAAATTAATGCTGTGGCTTTCAGAATTTTGAATAGCTTGTTTTGCAAATTCAAGTACCATATTCTTTTTTTCTTCCTCCTTTATCATTATGTTTAACTCTACTAAGTAGAATCACTTTATATAATATAAATAAAGAAATTTCATTTATATATATTTAGCTGAAAAAATAGATATTTTGGAAAATTATTCTAAAACACAAGTTCGATTAACACAATCATATCCTTCTTTACAATCAAAAGAAAGGAAACAATCTTGACACAATTTGTAAACGCAAGTTTCAACACCTTCTTTACAATTTTCACAAGGTTCCTTACAATCTGCATCATAATTACATTGATATTCAATAGTTTCACCCGAAACAATTATTTCTTTGTAAATTATCTCATCCGGCTCAAGATCTGAAAGATCTTCCACAACTTCAGAGAAAGAATAATCTGAATCACAACTATTATGTTTAGAACAAAAATATAATTCAATCTCATAAATATAAATTCCAGAAACATAAAAAAAATCCGTTTCAAAAAAACCCTCTCCATCTACAAATGATTTAAGCCCTACTGTGCTTATTGAATTCACAGATTCTTCGCTAATTCCAAAATATTTCCTATCTTCATCTTTTTTATATCTATATAACAAAAGTTTAGCATCCTCAGACAAATCTGAAACCTCATATGAAATATCAAAAATTTCTCCTGTTTGAACCTCCTCTTTATTATAAATAAATTTCAAATGTTCAGTTTCTTCTAAAAAAACAATATTCTCTCCCTCATTTGAATATTCAATAATATCATTCAATTCACAACAAGAAGAATCATCTTCAATTTTAACAATTGTATTATTACAAAAATGAGTAGCATTATCCACAAAGTAAACAACATTCTCATAATTAGATTCATATGATTCACATACCTTGCTCAAATCATAAGAAGTAGATGTATTGGTTTGATTAATAATTGCATCTGCAAAGAGATATTCAGTTTCATTCTCCCCCTCTTCATCTTCATTTTCCACAAAAACTTCATTTTCTGGAATTGAGACATTTAAAACCATTTCATTGTCTTCCAATTCAATTTCAATTTTCTTAAAATATAATTTTGGAATTCCATCAACAATACTTTCCAATTTAACACTAATATCCACTAACCCATCTCCATCCAAATCTATTTCTTTTTCTTCTCCAATTTCTAAAATTTCATTTTGATTCCCAAAATTAACTTTAATTGAATCATTTAAAACCACCTCCAATTCAAGGTTTTCTTTTTCTCCATCCAACTCAATTTGAATTTTATTTTGCATCATATCAATAGATACTCCTTCACTTAAATCTTCACTCAAAACAACTGCAGATGAAGAACCTTTCAAAAGAAAAAAGATTACTAAAAGGAACATCACAAAAAATCCAAAAACAGAATATAAAACAAATTTGGGTGAAAAAAAAGAAAGAACCTTCTCTGGTTTTTTTATTTCTTCTTTTTTAGAATTTAATTCATTTATTGCTTCACTAATATCATAATCAAAAAATCCTCTTGCAAGTAAATTCGATTTTAATTCTTCCAAAGGAAAACCTCTTTTCAATCCTCCTTTAATATATTCAAATATATCTTTATTTGTCATCCTCTCCAATAATTTAAAACAAAAATAATTTATAAAAGTACCTTGCAAAATCAAGCCAAATCAACTTACACTCCAGACTCATTTTCTAACTCTACAATCTTTTCCTTAAACTCTTTAATTGCTTCATCAATATCATAATCAGAATGCCCTTGACCCAAAAGATTTTGTTTAATGACTTCAATACTTAGTCCCCTTTCAAAATTAGATTTAATATATTCTAGTATATTTTCCACCATTAAAATGATAAGAAAAAGAGAATATAAAAAAGTTACTAAATAAACTTCCCTTTTTATAATTTCAAATATCTTTCCAAAAATCTAATATCAACCAATTTCCACTAGCAGAACGGATAATTTAACATATCAATTCTTTGTAAAACAAAGCTATTTCTATATCAACCCTTCCAAATCCTTAATCTTTTTCCAACCTTTCTCAAGATTACTATTTGCTTTTTCAATAACTTTTTTCAAAAAAATATTGTCAACTAATAAATCACCATTTTCAATCAAAGGAAATTCCAATTTATCCGTCAAATTCAATTCAACAACAATATTCTTACCTAAACTAATTATTCCAGATTTTTTAAATCCAGCTTTCAAACCTTTCTCCAACAAATATTCAGCATCACTCAATTCACGACAAGCAATATGCAAAATAACAGATTCTTGTTTAAATTTTAAATTTCCTTCCAAACCATTAATCTTTCCCAGAAAATTATCAAACTCAACCAAATCATGACTAACAAACTCAAAAAGTCCAGGACCTTTTTTCGCCTCATTCTTCATAATAATAATTCTTCCAGAACAGGACGAAGTAGAATAATAATTAGCCATAGAATTCAATTTATTGCAAATATCTAAAATTCTTAAATCCCACTCACCCTTACTAGATTTATCCAATTTAGATAAGACATCTTTCTTACGTTGATTAAACTTGTCCATATAAAATAAAACAAACTAAAACTTAAATATCTTCCTCAATTTCTTCCCTTTTTCCCTTTGAAAACCACTCTTCAATTTCTTCCCTATATCTAAAATAAACAAAATACTATAATTGAAAAGAAATGCCTAAATATAAATAAATCTCAGAAATAAAACCCTGATGGGCAGCTTCCCCCTTAGAAATACTTTCAACAGCCATTCCAGTCAAATTAATTCTAAAAAGTCCAACAAAAATCAATCCAAAAATAAAAAACAAAAATGAAATAATAAAAAACTTTTTCATAAATTAACTAACAAAAACCAATTAAAATATTTTGGATATTTTTGGGATAACTAATTTTTTGTCTATTTTCTCCTAGTTTTTATCTCAAGTTAACTCACTTCGTTTGTAGCAGCTAATTAAACTCTCATAAATCTCAGAACAATATTTCGACAATCTAAATTCAAATAATGTCTTCGCCGACCTGTAGGGCAAGTTTTTGTGCTGGAAATGTAACGAGGCAGCATAGCAATAATTAAAATTAAATTTGCACGTTAGTGAGCAATTGATTAATGTTTTAAAAATTATATACTAAATCTAATAAACCAATCAAAAATCCTCCAAGCTCCCATATCCTCCAGCGAAGCGGTTAATTTAACATATCAAACCTAAACTTTAGTTCATCAAAATCCTATCTCTTATCCAAAATCTCACACTTAATTCCTTCACCTTCACAAAGCCCCCTAAATTCTTCAGCATCTTCACGAGTACCAACAATAGAACCCCAGTGCATAGGAATAACAACACTTGGTTTAATTAATTTGGCAGCCTCAAAAGCTTCACTAGAATCCATCGTAAACCTTCCTCCAACAGGCAATAAAGCAACAAAATTCTTATTATAACCAGTTAACTTTTGCATCTCAGGAATCAGATCAGTATCTCCTGCATGATAAATAATAACATCATTCATCTTAATCAAATAACCAACAAGTCCTTCATCTTTAGAGTGAAAAGGTTTATCCACATTATAAGCAGGAACTACAGAAATTTTAATATTTCCCAAATCCAATTCTTGTCCAGCTTCAACAATTTCCATTCTAATTGGAACATTAAAACGAGCAATTTTACTCTGCGAATCAACAGTCATAATAATTCTAGTTCCATCCTTAACAATTTTTTGTAAATCAGAAACACTACAATGATCATAATGACTATGAGTAATTAAAATTAAATCAGCTTTAGGTAAATCCTCACAAATATTATAAGGATCTATATAAACAACCTTTCCATTTTGTATTAAAAATCCTGAATGCCCCAACCAAGATAACTCAACATCACCAATTTTCATATATTTTCTTTAATCGAAATTTCTTTTTAAGGTTTTGTATATAACAAGACTTTCCTACTTTTATTTATAAAAAGAATTTATTATTATAAAAAATAACTCATTCCATTTGTAATTAATATATTAAATTATTCATCACACCGTTTGCATAAAATATTGGGAATTTTAAAAATATTGTGATTAATTAAACTCAATCAATGCCCTCGCCAGAAGCAATAATTATTTTATAAAAATGAGCGAAGCAAACAATTTATTTTAAAGATTGATTCTATTTTTATCCAGATCCTTGATTTCATTTAAAAGGGTTTTCTAGTAAGTCCAGCATATAACAAAAATTCATAAACAAATAAATAACTCCGTTCAATTAAATGTTTATCACAAATTTAATTTTCGCTCCGCCCTTGCATTGAATTCTCAACTAACTCACATTCCACAATTTAATCAATTAAAAATCCTTACAAAAAATATTTGAATATCTAACATTCCTCAAAAAATTTCCACACTAATCACATTCAAAAATTTTAATTTACCAATTCTGAACTTTAGTTCGATTATTCAACCCAACAATCTCTCTTTAAGACAAAATTTATTTTGTTTTTATGAAATGATTATAATAATAATCGTTTCTTAAATTCTTCCAAATCTCCTTCCTTAATCTTAGCAGCAGCAGCAGGAGCATGCCCTCCACCATTTGCATTTTCAAAACCAGCAACACAACTCTTCATCAAAATACCCATATCTCGACTATTACTTTGATTCCTTGCACTAAATTTAATAATATCTCCCCATCTTTGCATAAAAACAAAAGAACTCCCAGATTTCATTTTAGAAATCAAAGTTGTAACTAAAGAAACAACATTAAACTTAGAATCAATTTCATAAAAATACAAATCTTGTTTTTCTGAATAAATCTTTTTTTCAGGAAATGCTTCAATCAATCTATTAATCTCCTCTTCAATAATTTCATGAACTTCATTTAACTCCTCTAATTTTCTTTGTTTAACCAAATCATAAACATATTTTTTATTATGTTCATAATAAATTAAAGCAGAAGCAATCCTTCTCGCATTAATTCCGGGAATAGAACTAGAAATATTATCTAAATTAACTTCTGGATAAACATCTTTCAAATAATCAAAGTTTTCTTTTTTCTTATAAGAATAATCAGAAAAAATTGCTGCAAAATTTAACCATCTCCAAGAATTTGTATTAAAAATTCCTTCACCTAAATCAAAAATAGTCATCGCTGAACAATCATCCGTAATAGTTTTAATAATATTTCTTTTATCAGGAAAAGATTCATTCAAGGGATGATGATCAATTAAAAAAACATCCATATCCTTTTTCAAATCCATAAATCCCTCTGGATCAATACTATCAATTCCTAAATCACAAAAAAATACTTTTGTAATTTCGAGAGCATTTAATTTGACACTCACTTCTTTAACCATGTCTGATTTAATTGTAATAAAATCAATATAATTTAAAGGAATATTATTAGCTTCCAAAATTTTTTCTAAAAATAAACCCGAAGCTAAACCATCCAAATCAATATGTGTGACAATAGCAACCTTATCTTGATGAGTTATGAAATTAACAAAATCATAAAACTCTTTTTTAGCCCCTAAAACATATTCAATCTCCATAAAAAGAAAAAGGAATAGAAGCTTATAAAATTAATTGCTCCAAATGAATATCAAAATATTCAATCAATTCATTTAATTAAATTGTTAAACACAAATTTAATTTTCATTTCGCTTTTACTAAATAAATAATTATCTACCAAAAGATTTCTTTTAATTAAACTACAATTTATCAAATTAATATTAATTATTATCTTAAATTTCCAAACTATTTTATGAAATTTATTTTACTTATTCTAAAATCTTTGATTTTAGCAAAACTTAAAATTAATTCTTCTTATTCACCATATTCTCCCATAATATTTTCAATTTTATTCAAATAATAATTTTTTAATTCATTAGAAGTTTTCAATTTCTTAATATTATATTCAGCCTCTTCCTGGACAAAAGGCAACAACCACCTTTCATCAAAAGCAAAATTACTCTTTCCAGGCCATAAAATTTCTATAATTCCACTTTTCAAATCTTCTAAAATTTTTCCCCCAGTTTTTTTCTCCAAAGCATTAATTTCTTTCATATAAAACAAAAGACATATAAATATATAATATTATTTGA